>Ga0209712_10002887_pt1 | contig 14042 bp, 11 predicted proteins | sample ArcOceMetagenome_FD_187443 | JGI IMG/M metagenome (GOLD analysis project Ga0209712, IMG submission 187443) | Marine eukaryotic phytoplankton communities from Arctic Ocean - Arctic Ocean - Greenland ARC118M Metagenome (SPAdes) (version 2) | ecosystem: Environmental > Aquatic > Marine > Oceanic...
TTTTAATTCTATAGGGTTATTATATACAAATAGTATCGTTCGAATTTCTTCAATAGAGTAGGGTTTATGGCGGGGTCCCAGATTAACAACAAAATCTTTTGTAACATTACTTTCAGTAAATATAATATTATTAAAATTGTAATTATTTTTTAATGCGTACTTAATATCGCTATAGTAGTTCTGCATATCGTAAGTACTAATACTTCTTAGGTCTGAATTGCCGTTAGAGGATTCAAATGAAAAAACTAAGCCTGACGGGATTTGGTGGTCAGTATGATGAGTTATTTCGAACATACTATTAACTACAATTAAAAAGACTGCAAGTCTTAATGATTTTATCTTACTTCCCGAATTAGTATGACTTGAGGGTAGAGGTAGTCTAATATAATTTATAGCGTGCCTCATCTGACCTTGACAGTCCTGAGGTGCTACGTCAGTTAAATAAAGTTCTACCTTATTTATGCGTATAAGATTGTCTTCATGTGATAACATATATATTAACTATTTAAGGGAGGTACTAGTGGCTTTATATTTTAGTATTTAGGGTAGTGTAATTTATACTAGTAAACTATATAAGTATCAATTATAGCTTAATACCGGTAATATAACCCTTATTTAGGGGGTAATTACGCTGTAAATTAGCCTTTTGACTAAACCCTTCAATTATTATATATCCCTTCATACCCCCACCTTATACCTGTGGGGGTATGAAGCGTTATGCTTAGTGTTTAATTAAGTAAAATATGGTTTATAACAATTATATTAATAAGACTAAAGATAAAAACGATAGGAAAACAGTGTCGTTTCCCAGGATAATAAGTCTAACTGATTTAAGGTTTTATTTGATGAGTCGCTCATTCTTGGATTTGTAAGTCTTAAATTATGAAATGATTTACGTTGTATGAAAGATAGTCGACTAATTTCAAAGAAATAGAAATTTAAACGAGTGTTAAATCGACCTACTCCAAAGTTATTTCTAATTGTTGGTTTAGCTTGACGTACACTATCATATATCATCATAAAAAAAGCGAGTAAAGCAGTAACACTTAATAAATGTCCGGCTGAGGCGATACTATGTCAACCACCAAATGCTGCAGGATAATCTAATACCCGACGTGGATGTCCACAATAACCAAGTCATAACATAGGTATAACAGTCATTAACTGACCTATGATGTAGTAAACATAGTGTATATACCCATATATACGACTGTACTTTACTCCGTAAATTGCGGGGAAATAAAAGTAAAATGCAGAGAAGATACCTATCATTGCTGAACCGGCAAACATTACATGAAAATGACCGATTACATAAAACGTATCATGGAATAAGATATCCATACCTGTATTAGCAACATACATACCTGATACCCCACCACTAACAAAAAAGTAAACAAAAGTAAAAGTAAAGAGGAAAGGTAGTTCCATTACAAAAACACTATTTACTAAAGTTACACATCAATGCATAAGTTTTGTAGCAGCTGGTACAGAAATCATAACAGTTAAAGTACTAAATAGCATACGAGTTGTATGAGATAACCCAACCATATACATATGATGACCTCAGACAAAAAAACCTAAGAAAGCTATTGTATACATGGAATATAATAAACTTCCTCTGGCTGAGACACGTTTACGTAAATAAAAAGACATTATAGTATTAGTAAAACCGAAAACAGGAAGCATAATAACATAAACTTCGGGATGTCCAAAGAATCAAAACATATGTTGGAAGAGTACTGTATCTCCACCACCTGAGTAATCAAAAAAAGATGTTTGTCAATGTCTATCAAATAGTAACATGATAATACCTATAACTAGCATGGGATTAGCAGCTACCATCATTCATGAAGCAGTAATTAAACCTTCTGAAAAAAATGAACGTGCATCACGCATTTTACGGTTATTTAATGTAGATAGATAACGGTAAGTTACTAAAAAGTTAGCTGAACTGACTATAGAAGCATTTAATACGATTAAGACTCCCATTAAACCAATATCAGTTTTACCTATAGCTGTATATCTAGTTCTAGCAGAAAAGGGGGTAATCATTGCTCAACCTGGTAAAAGATCTTTGGCGTTACGCTCTATAGATCAGACAAGACCTTCCTCACCAGTAAAACGTCGGTAAAGAGTATTTTGATGTCTAGCGGCAAGTAACTTACAACGTCAAGCTTCTCTGGTAAATTTTAAGTCACGTCAGTTAGCTAAAATACGTTGTTGGGTTGAACTAGAATTAAACATTTTACTAAATTTTTGGTTTAAACTAGGTAGTGCAATTCAGCGTGAATTCATAAAACCATTATTACTTTCTAATATTGAAAATATATTAAAGAAATTATCCATTGGAGTTACGTGAGCTGAGTATCAATTATCAACTTCAGCTAACTGTAAAGTTAATTTATTAACAAAATGTACGTTGTAGTTATTGAATGCATTTTTTAATAAGTCGTTATACTGATCAGAGTAAAATCAAGGTGCTTTTCTAATACCTCGAGCTACTTCAATATACGAAAGTACTAATGAAGGATATAATTGCTCTCAAATACCTAAGTAATTACCACATTTATAATCATAGCTGATTAGTGGGTTACTAAACCGTAAGAATCTTCCGTAGGTAGTAGAGTCTGAAAATCTTTCTTCACCTTTAGAGGACTCGGGGGTTATAGCAGAAGTTTGAAACTTAGTTACTTCTTTAGTTGATACTAAGGATGTGTAGATACTAGAATAGGATTGGTTTAAGTTTATATTTGTGTTTAGGGTAGTAATTGTTAATATATTAGGTAGAAGGGTTGTAAAATTATTAATAGAGTTTAAAGTTAAACTTACTATAGAATTTACTAAACTGTGTAGTAAAACAAATACGTTATAATCTCTAGGTAATAAGTATGTTACCTCATTAGATGAGATTCAATCCATTAATTTAAAATTGACTAAGTACTTTCACATGAATGACAGAGATAAATTTGGTAGGTAGTGCATAAAGTTAATAGTCATAAAATAACTTGTTAACCTCTCTTCAAAGAAGTTTAGGTTATATGATGAGAGTAAGGTTTGTGATTTAAATTTAGATACGTCTGTAGTTCCAAAATTATAAAATGTAAATATATCTGGTTCTATATTTTGGGTGTTGTTTAGTTTGAATCTAACACCAATCATGGATTCATTTAAAAGTGTATGGTGATCGTTTGAATTCACTAAGTCGTTAAAAAATCGACGTTTGAGGATACCTTGTAGTTCACGTATGTTAAAACAATTCATACGTTGGTATCGTCTATCGACACAAATTAGTTGACAAAGCATTATTAACCCTCCTGGTAAGAATCAAAAAGCTGCACTATTTAATCGAGGAAAAGCAACATCATGTACTCCTAATTGGGTTGGTAGTAGGAAATTTCCAAATGCCCCAAATATTACAGGCATGATCATGAAAAAAACCATAATAACACCATGAGCAGTTGCAATACTTAAGTATTGTAAACTATCACCAGCTAAAACCCCTACTCCAGGGTAAGCAAACTCAAGACGTATTACTGTAGCTAAACTCATTCCAGCAGTTCCTGCGACTAATACAAAATTAAAATAGTTTACTGCGATACGCTTATGATTAGTTGTATATATTCAACTATTTAAGGCATAACTTGTTCGAGTTTTAACTCAAAACATCATAACAATTAAACTTTGTGTTAAAGTTTTTGCTGAAGTATAATTTGATGTTATAGTATATTTATTTTTAAAGCTAAAAAAGGAATTACTAAAAAGGGAATTAAAAAAGTTTATTAAATTAAAAGAGTTACTAAATTTCATAATGTATAATGGTTAATAATACTTAGAGTTGGTATTATTTAGCTTTTGTTGAAACTTTGTTGCGAATTTAAATGTGTTTTGGGTTCAATCATTCAAATTGATAGAACGTAGTAATACATTTTGAACCAGTATAATAACTAAACCAAGTCCAAACTCAACGGCAGATAAGATAAGAAAAAAGAAAGTTAAAGATAGTAGATTTAAATTATCGAAAACTAAACCACTAATTAGAGTTAATATATATAAGGTTATTCATAAGAATTCAGCAGTAAGTAATAAGTGTAGGGAAGTATTAACATTAATTGTAATACTTGCGAAAAGTATGAAAAACAACAAAATTATAAAATTTATATCACCGAACGTCATAAATTATTAAGGATTTAAGAGGTTAACTTTTTGTAGTAACAGAGTTAGTTGTGGTATATTGGAAGCAGGCATATCATTAAAGATGTAAGGAGTTACTGCTATAGTAAACGGCTCATTAACCAATGTTATAACACCTAGAGTTACTAGTATGTTAGAAACTAGTATATAAGTGGAGGATAAAAACACTATACCTAGTAATATCTTGATGATCATATATTGATTATTACTTTTATGTACCTCAGCAGGTGTAGCTTGTGAATACTTTAGTTGGAATATAGAATGTACACATACTTTATTAACATATACTGGTATTACCTCAAACTTTACTTTACCTATCTGTAACTGCTCGTGTATTTTTTTTTTACGCTCTCTACTAGTATATATACTGTTAACTATATTTTTAAATTTCATAATTAATATTATAAGTTAAGTCTTTTATTTGTGAAGTAGACATCTTCTTTGTAGGATTGATTAACTCCGTGAATCTCAAAAATTACTAAGTAGAAAATAAAGAACCCTAGAGCAATTCTTGGGACAATTTCTAGAAGATATACAAAGAAAAATACGAACTTACCTCATAGAACAAAGTACGTATAGAATAAGTCATTTGCAAAATCATTTTCGTCCTCTAATAAAAAAGAACGATCATCTTGATTATCTAAGGTAAATAGTAAAGTTCCATGTAGTGATAGAAAGAGTTCATTTAAGTATTCATCGTCATCAAAGTCCCCAATAAAAATATAATAAGTATCTAAAACATCCTCGATAAAATCATATACATTTACTCTGAAAAATAAAGCATAAAATCTTATAACAACAGAGAAGGTATTAAGAAAATCAGATTTAAATTGTAAAGCTACGAACTTAGAGGTACGTCCTCCCCCTTCGGAATTTGCTAAGAAAGCAAAATAATGGATTGAATGTTTATATATAAAGTATATAAAAACTATAGAAAAGAAATAGAAAATACTTGTATCTAAAAATTCAATTGCTTCTTCTTGATCGTCATCAAATGTTAAGATAACCACAGATCAATATAGTGCTACAAAGACAATTGTTTGTAATACAGTTTCAAACTGTAAACGCATATCCTTGGCCATTGAGTAGAAATAATAATAGAATCTTACGAAATGGAAACCCATAGGAGTTGTTCATTTTAAAAGAAGGTTTGTTAAAAAACAATATACTATATATCAAATATATACAATAAATAGAAGATAATAAACAATCCCCTCACCGTAAAAAAAATTTAGATTATTTGTATATGAGTCAAATACTGATACTACTGAATAGTTTAAAACGTTATTAAAATAGTAAGTTGTAATATAGTCGTTAAAAAGGGTTGATAGTTCAGGTGCAATTAGAAATGTAGTACTTAAAGTTTCTTGATACTCAGAGTGTAAAAGCGTTGACAAAGGTAAAAAACATGTAGTAAGTTGTAAAAATGAGTCATTCATAACATGTAAGTACAGAGTACTAGGTAAGGTATTAAGTGTATTAGTATACAAAAGTAAGACGTCTAGGTGGGAGAATTTTATAACTGTATCGAATAGTACATGCTTATTTACAAAAGAGGATTGTGTTACAAAACTTGGTAAACTTCAGTCCATAGTAATTAGGCTGGATGTTTTTTCTCAGTTTAAGGAGTCGGTTAACCACATTTGGTTTGAGGATTTATATGTTGACACTCAGTTAATTTCATTAAAAGCGTTAAATGATTTCATAATTTATGTTATATAAATAATGTATAGTAATCTGACATAATAATTAAGAAATTAGTTAGTCAGTTGGGTGTATTTACAGCGAATGAGTACTCAATGGGGTAACGTAAGTAGTGTGATCCGTAACTGAAAAAAATGAATAAATATATCATCAAAAATAAATAGAAGAACTGCTTTAACGAAGATACACAGTAGGTAGTAAAGGTTAGAGGTACCTCGCTCATTGAATAAACTCTTCGGAATAAAGTTATTCAGTATATATATAGGAAAAATAAAGAGAGAAAAACATATAAATGTGATAATAAAAATGCTGATGCGAAAGGACCATCATTTTTAAACCAAAATACAGTTTTAACGTTGTGGTACGTAAAATGATCTTTTTTAGCTGTTCCTCAACCTCATCTTGAGGGTTCGTGACTCAACTGTATATAGTCAATTGGCCTGGACTGTTGATACCAAGTTGGGTTTGTAAAATATCCAAAAAAGGCCATTATGAAGTGGGTATATAAAAGGTAACCTATGAAAATATTTATAATAATTATATGTACTAGAGATTTTTTTCAGAATAATCAACGTACGCTAAACTGAAGTATAATTGCATACATTAGTACAATTGAGTAGACAGATATAAATTTAAAGAAGAATAATCTTGTATATCAATGTCATCAGGATACTACAAATGATAGATTGTAATTAAGTTCGTAATAAAATGGGACGATAACTAATATGATTGCTGCTCCGAAATTTATAATATAATAAAGTTCCATTAATCAAAATGTTTTATATCAAGCAAATCAAACTCTTTTGTCACGGCCAGTATAACTCCCGTAACGACTTACGATTAGATTTTCAGCAATTCAAGCAAATGTAAATAAAAATAGGATTCAAGTCTGAACTAAACTTCACTCAATTGGTTCCCATATGGGTTCATCATCAGTTAAACAAGCATCTATATACATAATAAATGTGGAGTAGTATATATAAAATAAACCCACGCCGAAAAAACGTATCATTATTTGGTTTAGTTGGTAATTAAAGTAAGTTTGGTGGAAGTTTATTAAAACATCTCGACCTAATATGAATCACCTTGTGATTTTATATGTGCTTGTGGGTACTGATGCCTCGGTCGTAACCCTTAGTAAAGTAGGTGTAGAAGAAGTCTTACTTACCTTAGAAACTAAAGAAGAGTACAATTTACTAACGTTAAACCCGTTTAATGTTAGTTTATTAGGCAAGTTAATTAAAGTATTTAAGGTATTTATATAGAAATTATATATATATAATCAAAGAGAGTATAACATTTATATTAAAGACGTTTAGCTTAGGATAAATAGTAAGAGACCTCCAATATGTTTATTTAAAGCTTCTTTATGCGTAATTAAGCCTGAAGAGGTACTTAGTATAATTGTTGAGGCTCCTATTGAGGTAGACAAAATACGTAAAGCTTTATAGGAAATAGTATAATGTTTTGAGGGCGTTGATAATAACCTAAATGATTTAAAGAAGGGTGTATTGTTATAAAGAAATATAGTAAGTCATATAGTATACTTATAGTTTTTTTTATAAGTATTACTTGTAATTAAAAACTTATGAATACAACCTATCTCAGCTAATATTCTAATTATCATTATTGTTTTTCTTGTATATATAACTTTACTTTGGGGATTTTTTTGAGCTAGAGCGAAATGTACGTGGTTTTGTATGTAAGAGGGTGAATATACGTGCATAAATTTGAGTACACAGGGCTCGAACCTGTACTCGCTAGAGTCAAAGGCTAGTGCTTTACCGATTAAGCTAGTACTCAATGATGTGTAAGGGTTTTATTAATATTGTTGTTGTCACTTATTAGATAGCATAAATCAATACCCTTCGGAGTAATTGACTGTTGTTCATTTTATAAACATACTTCCAAAGATATTTAGGGGGGACAAGTATGTTACATAAAATTGTGTTATAGTATATAATTTACTGCATAATTTGATTAAATACTGGGTTAAGATTAAATTTTTTAGTAAGTATAATATATGTTCAGTAGTCAATAATAGACAGTTTAGAATAAAAAGATTAAGAGCATTGAAGATAAGAAGATGGAAAGAATTAAACTTAAGAATTTAATTCACCCTATTTTAGTTAAAAAATCAAATCTGTACCTTGGTATACCCCCACGTACAAAAACTAATAAAGCAATTAATAGGATAAATTTAATACCCATATTAAAGATTGCGGAGTTTAAATATTTCATACTAAAAATAATTCAGAATGAGTTATATGTAAACATAAACATAGTCATAAACAGTGAGTAGAACCAAATAAAACATGATTCTATAAAGGTAAATATTTGAGGGTACTGGTATTGTACGTAAAAAAATAAATCTTGTATAATGTCAATAATATTAGCCGAAATTAGGTAGTCGTAAACTCACATAATATATCAAGTATTCTAAAGTTATTACATATTTTTAAATAAGTAAGAACATAGTAGCGTGTAAGGGTTTATTAGCTTAAAATTCCCAGTTTTATTGGTTTGACTAAAACGTAAAACGACAGAGGTAACGGTAAACCCACTTAGAATTAAACCACTAATCAAAATAGTAATTCCAAAACCTTCTGCAAATTCTACAAGAAGGTGAGCAAAGGACAAAAAATAAAGGTTCTTAGTAATTAAAAAATCAAGTAAACATAAAGTTGGGTAAACAAATTCGGTAAGTAATAATAGTTGAAAATCTTGCATAAGGTATTGAACGTGTACCAAATTAAATTTTTACACAGAAAAATTCTTAATTAAGGGTTAGTTTACCAACTTGCTCGTTGAAAACCGGGAATTACCGATTTATATGACTCAGATCTTAATGTAAATCTTCCGTAACGGGTTTTTTTATTTACACTCCAAACTCTACCTGAAATAACACACCGATTACGTACTTTATTAATAGATTTATTCTTGTGGAATGTTGACTGGTAGTATAAGGCTTGGTACCGCTGAGAATATGGTACAAATTTGTTTTTCTTTACAGATTTAAAAATTAACTGTTTTACTTCATTTTTTAAAAATAAGTGACGCTTAAGGTTATCTATATTTTTTCACAAGTCATGACGATCCATAATATATATTTATAAACTAACGGTCTACATCCCCAAAAACAATATCTTGGGAACCTAAAACTGTTACTAAGTCAGCTAAGTAGTGACCTTGTACCATACGAGGCATAATATGCATATGGTGGTATGCGGGGGTTCTAATTTTACATCTATAAGGTTTTGATGTACCATCTGAAATTATTGATACGCCGAATTCTCCTTTAGGGGCTTCAACAGCATTGTACGTGAAACCTTTAGGTATACGAATACCTTCGCTATACGTCTTAAAGTGGTTAATTAAAGTTTCCATTGAAGTATACTTTGTAGTTTTATTTAATTGATTTTTCTTGACTTGGTGTAAAAAGTCAAAAAAAGAAAAAGTATTAACTTTTTGGGAAGAGTTTGTAAACGAAGTATTATTAGTTAAATTACTTAGAATCTGGAAAACAATGTTGACACTTTCATACATTTCACGTACTCTTATTAAAAAACGGTCATAACTATCTCCTCGCTTACCTAGAAAACTGTGTATAGACAGAAATCAATAAGAAGCGTATGTTTCGGACTTATAAAATCGCATATCTTTTTTTATACCAACACTTCGTATTACAGGACCTGAAGCTGAATAAGCAACGGCATCATTTATATTTATGCTACCAACACCTATTAACCGGGTTTTTCAAATGCTATTTGTAGTTAATATGGCAAATATTTCAGTTAAGGATTTAAAACAATCCCTAGCAAATAAAGCAACATCTAAGAAAAATTGATGATTTAACCCAGTTCAGTCCAGATCGTTAGGTCTATAAAATGCCGCATGCATTCGTGCTCCGGATACACGCTCGTAGAACTCCATTAAACGTTCACGTTCTTCGAATGCTCAAAATAAGGGTGACATATTTCCTACATCTAATGAATGACATGATAAGGCTAGTAAATGGTTCATAATCCTAGTAAGCTCATCGAATAAAACTCTAATCTGTACATATAGCGCAGTATGGGATGTTGTTTTTAGTAAAGATTCAACTGCTAAACAAAAAGCATGCTCTTGGTCATCATAGATACATAATCTAATCGATCAAAATAGGGTATAGATTTCAAATAAGTACGTTTTTCAATTAACTTTTCAGTTCCTCTATGTAAAAAACCAACGTGAGGATCAGCACGTTCAACAAGTTCTCCACTAAGTTGGACGACAAGTCTTAGTACTCCGTGAGCTGCAGGATGTTGGGGGCCAAAATTTAAGACGAAGCTTTTGATTTTTCGTTCCGTATAAGAATTTTGTGGAAATGGTGGTTGTCAAAAATTAAAGATTGATGATTTCATAAGTTATTATGTAATATATTTTCAATTATATAAAATATACGTTGAATTACGTAAATCTGGCATATCATCGACTTTATGGTAGTACTGTATATAGGTATCCGTAAGTATAAATGTAGATAATGTAAAAAAATCTACCTCTAAATAAGGTTTTACGTCAGTATTATCGTAACGAGTTTGGTATATTCAATTAGGTGTGTAGTAACTTTGCTGTTTCTTATTTTTCATTATTCTATACTGTAATGGCTTATTTTTACGGTATACTAAACGTTTAAACTTACGTATTCTTAAGTTAGTTCAGTTTAGAAATCAACGAGTTATTATATAGTATCATAAAGAGACAACTAATTGTAGAAAGTCATTTTTTATTAAAACTGTGTTTATAGTTGTAGTTACATGACCGTTTAGGTATATAAATCCATGCGAACTGAAAAGTTCTGTCGTTGATACATCAGGGAGTAATTGCGAATATACTATAATTTTATCAAGAGTGGATTCAGAGTACGTAAGTAGGTACTGAGAGGATAAATGGTAGAACTTTATTAAGTATTTAGTCAACTGCTGTTGGTATTGAAATTTAACATTTAAGGATATTTTTAGGGCGGACCTGACCTGACGTCAAATTCTTTGGTAACCTGGCTTAAAGCGTACTCTGGGTATGCGTACTTCAGAATGTATATATAAATCACCAACATCAATACCTTTAGTATTATAATCAAAAGAGTAATAAACACTACGTAAATTATCACTATAAGTTAAGGTTTGCTGGTTATAACCTTTTTGGGACATTTGCTTTTTCTTTAAATTGAACTGATCTACGGTAAATAATTGATAAAATAGTCTATACGAGAATTTATCAAGAGACGAGACTAACTTTGTAGACTTACTTAGTAAACGAGTTAGTACTTGCTTTTTACGACGTATTAATACATTCTTTTTTGACTGACCCGGATATATAAACGAAAATAATTTTTTTTTAAACTGTGATTTAAGTTTATGAGGAAATCTATTTTTTTGTAATACCTGTGAGATAACATTAATACCTGCGTTACGTCATATAAAAGATTTTACAGATTTAGTTAAGATCTGTAGGGGTGATTCGTGACTTAACGATTCTGTAGATACTAACCTCCTTATGTTATAACTTATGTTTTTTAGTGATATAAATTTACTAAGGTAGATTAGGTTAGTTAGGGTGCAATTTACCTGTGTACTATTTTTTTTAGTAGTGAAATTTTTTAGTCAAAACTCCTTCTTATACCAACGTAGTAACCGACTATTATAATATTTACCTGTAAGTGGTGACAATTTGGTATTTAAGGAAGGATTAAATCCTTTGAATTCTAAAGTATATAACCTGTTTAAGTATTTACTTTTCCGCTTAGTAACTGCTTTCTTAGATTTATATAGAGTTTTACTACTTATTAATGGTAATTCAGTACAGTAACTAGGGTTAATTTTCAAGTACTTACCTGGGTATATAAATGAGGAGTTCTTAGAGCCATATGTACTAGAAATAGATGACGTATACATTGTATTTTTATAATTAACTTGAGTTTTATTTAAAGTACGGACTTTACCCCGCCTTAAATGTTTTAACTTTATACGACTTACGGAAGAGTAAGGGGCAGTAGACAAAGTTCTTGTAAAAAGGTTATACCAATAACAAAAACGCTGTAAATAGTTACGCCTATTAAAACCTACCCGAGTATGTAAGAAGCTATAGTAACTATTTAAATACTTTAGGGGTAATCTGGACTGCATATAAGACGTTACAAAAAAGCTACGCGGCTGTAGTATAAGATTAAGCATTTTATTTTTTGTGAGTTTGCTTGGGTTTAATTCAAGTCTTCTAAAGCTACTTACCGTTTGTTTAATCTTTGAGATTTTTTCTTTGCGTAGATTTAAAGGTACCAGTTTGTCTCAAACAGTATCCATATAGGTAAGTTGTAAATCGGAGACGCGACTACTTATTAGATTATAAGTTGGGTGGAAAAATTTATTTCGGTAAGTAAAATAAAATAAATGAAGTCACGTGGAAGTTAGATGGTGTTTAAGTAAATTAAAGTAGGGGTTAAGGATGTTAATTTTTGAAGGGGTTTTAGAAATAGCTATATTTGATTTCATAATTTATGTTTAGAATCATTTGGACTTAGTTTGTGTTTCCTTATCGGAAGAGTTTTTTTTCTTAGAGGGGTATTTTTTTTTTACGGTTTTATAATTTACCTTCTCTAGTACTTGTGATAGGTTAGCTTTACGCTTAACTTCAACTAAAAAGTAACGAAGCACTTTATTGTAGTTATAACTATTTCACCCATTTGATCATGTTCGTTGACCCCGTACAGGTTTACCAATAGCATGACATCTACCACGGTAGGATCGTATTAAATATAAACGCATAATAATTAGACGTAATAAGTCTGTGTACTGATTATTTACAGTATGTACTTGAGATAGAAAGATATTTAAGGGTTTTATAAGTACTTTTGATGTTTCATTCTCATATTCAGGAAGTAATTTCGTAGGTATAGGGACTAATAAAGTAAGTTCAAAGCGCTGGTTGAGTATTTTTTTTACCTGATTTGATAATCCGGGGGTATTTAATAGTAGGGTAGGTATAGTCTGGTTTGTATAAAAAAGAGTTCCACCAAAGAAAAAACCTTTTGTTCAATAAATCTGTAATACATGTTCAAACTTCATTTACTTTTTTTTCTTTTTAGCTTTTGATTTAAACAGCGCGTACTTACGGTTTCACGTAAATTCGCCGAATTTAAAGCCTATGTTCCACATATTAATATTACGCGTTATTCATTTATTTCCTGTATGTATAATAACCTCGTAAGATAAGAATGTTAGAGGTATAACAGAACTTCGTGTTCTAATACGTTTTTCCGAAGTATGGTGAACACTATTTGTCTTAATTAAGTACATTATACGTCATATTTTTGGTGAAAAATAATTGAGTTTCATTTTTTTAAATTGATTTATTTCGTTAAAGTATATGGATACCATAAATTATATTATTTAAATTTAGTAGTTTTCCCTCATGGTGTACGTTGGTATTTAATTGCCTTCGCTCTTCCCCCGTGTGGATGGTCTACAGGATTCATAGCTACTCCCCGAACTAGCGATTTATAACCTTTGTTTTTACGAAAACCCGCGCGGTTATTTTTAAAATCACGGTTTATTGGTAATGCAACTGAACCTAAAGACCCTAAAGAATGGGTTGAGAAAACTTTACGAACACCCGAGGGTAATTTTATTAAAGCTGTATGTATTCTTAAGTCCATTTTTAATACTATACCAAATACCCCAGTACTTCTTATATATTGTACTCCCCTGTAAGGAAGTAGTTCTACACAGGATATAGCTTTATTTTTAGGTAAATACATAATAGTACCGATACATTTGAGTAGTGGTAAAACATTACGGTCTTTTAAATAATATTCAAGTTTACTAAAAGACGAGTGAAATTGATTTAGCGAGAAGAGTTTATGTTGTGACGTCGTAATGAGATGTGAAACTGCTCCTGAAGACAAGAATATAACCGAGACTAACCTATGTACGTGATTGTTAAAAATAAAACTCCCTATGAAAAAAATATTTCTTAAACGATAGGAATAATTTAGTGTTTGAAGGCGTAGCCCTGAGCTTCTCTTCCCACGTGTACGTAAAACTTTTCAACCATCCGCGCCCCTACCAGCGTTTCATTTTTTTGAATACCATAAAGGTTTGTAGTGTATCTGT
>Ga0209712_10002888_pt1 | contig 14041 bp, 14 predicted proteins | sample ArcOceMetagenome_FD_187443 | JGI IMG/M metagenome (GOLD analysis project Ga0209712, IMG submission 187443) | Marine eukaryotic phytoplankton communities from Arctic Ocean - Arctic Ocean - Greenland ARC118M Metagenome (SPAdes) (version 2) | ecosystem: Environmental > Aquatic > Marine > Oceanic...
ACGAAATGCTCAATCAGGCGGCCTTGTTTGTGCTGACTTAAACAACTCTTTTTCATGCTTCCCATAATAACCGCAATGTTGGTTATCTAGGACAGCCCCTTAGTTTTTAGTTGTATAATCAACCTTTCAGAGTGAAACGGACCGGCAATTCTTTGACGGAGTTTGTGCTTTTTAACTTTTAATAAGGACCATGGCCCATGCTCACACCTTTTCACCTTGCCATCAATGTCACCGATTTGGATCAAACACGGGGCTTTTATGGGGATGTCCTGGGCGCAAAAAAGGGTCGCAGCATTAAGACATGGGTAGATTTCGATTTTTTTGGCCATCAACTTTCGTTTCATCTTGGGCCAGTTTTGAAAACCGAAAGCACCGGTTATGTGGGGGAGTACTTGGTGCCGATGCCACATTTTGGCATGGTTATGGCCCTGCCTGATTGGCGGGTGTTGGCCAGCCGCTTACATGCCGCTGAGGTGGTGTTTATTATTCCGCCATCGGTACGCTTTGAAGGTGAGCCGAGCGAGCAATGCAATGGACGATGTTTTTCCGCGACCCATCTGGAAATCCAATTGAGTTTAAGGGCTTCGCCGATTTAGACCGGGTGTTTGCGAGCCGCTAATCAACCTTAGCACATCCAAAACTATTTAATTTCCTACGGCTGATCTGACCACCTCAAAAGCATACGGTCATTCTGAATACGGTCTTGTCGCGTCTTTAGTGGCCCTTGGTTTCAACCGCGGTATTGGTAAAACTATGTCTAATTTTCAACCGTCGCTACGGGTGAGCTGAACGGCCGCTATGGGCCGTTTGCTACGATTTTTCAATTTTCACGATATTGATTAAGTTCTCACTCATGATTAGCATAAGAGGTGTATCCATCAACGAATTTTAGGTCGCTTTACAGCACTGATAACTTGCTCCTGACGATTGCCGCTTGGCTGGCATATAACATTTACTGACAGGATACTGGCAATGCGACACAAGTGAGACATAAGTCTATTTTATTTCAAATGCTTGCACCTGAAAGGTTGTGTGTTTTATGGGTGAATAGGTGGTGGGCGACCCTGGAATCGAACCAGGCGTGCGTCTCCGCGAGGGAGTTACAGTCCCCTGCCACACCTTGCGGCCTGTCGCCCACTTAAAACTGAGGCGGCCACCTCGGTTTGGGCACGATTACGACTTAGAAAATCGCGCGTCAACCCGAAAATTACCAATGTTGGTGATACGCAGAAATTACAGGAGGGCAGGGTTGGTAATAGGAGTGATTTTATGCTTCAGGGTTAGATCCCACGGGGTTTCATAGGGGATGCGGAGTGTTCCAAACAGCCTGAAGGTTGTCTAAATCGGCATCTCAGCTGTACCTGCGATGCTTTGTTCGGGGGTTATAACAACGAATTTGCCGATTTTTTTCTTTGAAATGTTCCAGAAACCCATTTTTAATCAGAACCTTGATCGCGCGAAACAAAGTCGGTCGAGACATTTCTTTGGTGAGGACATGCGATAAGATATCTTTTGTCACTACTTGGGATGTGTTTGTTTTTTGATCATGATCTTCCAAAAAAACACATTTTTCACTTTCACTCAAATTCCTGATGCCAAATCTATCCTCTATGTACCCGAAGATAGCTCGAATGGATAGAATGTCTGAACATTTTAGCACGGCGGTTCCTATGGAAGTTGATACGGGTATGTTAGGATTAAGTTTAATAGACTGGGTTGATTATAACATAATTTTACGTTTCAATACCGTGTTGAAAAGCTTTAATAAACATTAACTTTTTATCCGTGCTATATGCTGCGTTTTGGATTTATACTTATAATAGATGCGAGATTATTATGAACGACACTCTGAGCTGTTTCAAAGCCTACGATGTCCGTGGTGAACTGGGTGTCAACTTCGATGGTGATATTTGCTATCGGATAGGTCGAGCTTTTGCACAATCTTTACAGGCAAAACGGGTTGTCGTTGGGCGTGATGCGCGAAAAACCTCTCCAGAGTTAGCCCAACGGTTGGCCCAGGGTTTGATGGACCAAGGGGTTGAGGTTCTCGGCATTGGGTTGAGTGGCACTGAAGAAATGTATTGGGCCACAACGGAGTTTGACGCCTGTGGCGGCATTGAAGTGACTGCCTCTCATAATCCTATAAACTACAATGGCCTCAAGATGGTCAAATCGCAGTCACGACCCTTAGACCCGGCCACTGAGCTGTTGGATATCAAGGCATTGGCTGAGAAAAACGTGTTTGAGATATCCGCGCAGCTTGGGCACTTGACCGATATGCAAGCGGTGGCAAAGCGGGCCTATGTTACTAAAGTTCTAAGCTTTGTGGATTTGAGCGCCTTGCGACCGATGTCCATTGTGGTGAATTCCGGCAACGGCGCTGCGGGACCGAGTTTTGATGAGATCGAGCGATATTTGAGTGCTCAGACCAGTGCTGTGAAATTCCACCGAATGTTCCATGAACCAGATAGCAGCTTCCCAAATGGCATTCCAAATCCGCTGTTGAAAAAAAATCATGCGCCGACCCGTGACATGGTTTTGTCTGTTGGCGCGGATTTTGGTGTGGCTTTTGATGGTGACTTTGACAGGTGTTTCTTTTTCGATGAGATTGGGCAATTTGTTCCGGGCGAATATATTGTTGGTCTGTTAGCCTCGGTCTTTCTGGACAAGGAAGCCGGTGCAACGATTGTGCATGATCCTCGGGTGACGTGGAACACCCAAGATATCATTGTAGCAAAGGGTGGTGTGGCGGTTCAGGCCCAAACAGGGCACGCCTTTATCAAGCAAGTGATGCGCGCGCATGATGCCGTCTATGGTGGTGAAATGTCAGCCCACCACTATTTCCGAGATTTTGCCTTTTGTGACAGTGGGATGGTACCTTGGCTCTTGGTCGTGGAATTGATGAGCCGTACCGGGACAAGCCTATCTGAATTGGTACGCGCCCGCAAAGCAGCCTTTCCCAGCTCAGGTGAGGTGAACTTCACATTGGCGGAGCCAAAGGCTGCGATGGCCCGTGTAATTGCGCACTACAGATCTCAGGCGCTGTCCGTCGATGAAGCCGATGGTATTAGTCTGTCCTTTGGTGATTGGCGGTTTAACCTACGCAGTTCAAACACCGAACCGGTTGTGCGGTTGAACGTTGAAAGCCGGGGTGACCCGGCATTGGTGGCGCGCAAATTGGCTGAGATAGTCTCAATCTGGTCTGATGATCTCAGCTGATTGCTTCATAGTCACACCCGAGGTACAGAAACATCTGCTCTGTGCTTTGCAAGTTGATAGGCTGAAGCCCCAAGCCTGGATTGCCTCTCGGAGGCCATTCATTTTAAATTTTATGTGTATAACGGTTCGGCGAGGCATGCTCTGGTATTAGACTTGCACGCTGGCAGTTTGAGGCATCGAGCGGCGCACTTTCAGTGTCAGACACCTTTTGGTTGACTTCGTCCTGTTTTCGAGGACGCTTCGGGACCCAACCTTGGTACATGTGCCACGTGGCAATTGTGCTGTTGGCTGGAAAATACCTTGCGCTTTGGTTGTCTTCACCTGCATATGGCCCTAGCTCCGAGGATTGGAAAACAGTTATGAAAAAGCCCACATGGATCATCGAAAAGGAACGTGAAAAACGTGCTGTTGCCGCCGAAACCGTATGGCTTTTTGGCATACATGCGGTGCGAGATGCGTTGTTGAACTCCAAGCGGGTGAAGCTGCGGTTGATCGTGACCAAGAATGCCTGTGACCGTTTGGGCGAGGCTGTTGCAGCAGGGGGCTTGGAGCCTGAAATCTCTGACCCGCGAAAATTCTCGGCACCCATAGATCCGCAGTCCGTGCATCAGGGCGCCGCTCTTGAAGTCAAAGCGCTCGATTGGGGCCCATTGGTGGACGTCGCTGCGGTGCGCGAGGGCGAAGCCCCGGTGATTTTGCTGTTGGACCGGGTGACTGACCCACATAATGTCGGCGCGATTTTGCGTTCGGCTGAGGTCTTCGGCGCCGTGGCGGTGATTGCTCCGCTTCGGCATTCCGCATCCGAAACCGGCGCCTTGGCCAAAACCGCCAGCGGTGCATTGGAACGTCAGCCTTATCTTAGGGTGCAAAACTTGGCCGATACGATGGAGCGTCTCAAGACGATGGGCTATTTCATCTTCGGGTTAGATGGTGAGGCAGAGGTAACACTTGACGCAACTCTTGGGAGCCATGTGGGCCCAACGGCCCTGGTTCTGGGTGCGGAAGGGCCGGGTCTTCGGGATCGCACCAAAGATACCTGTGATGCTCTGGTTAAGATTGATGCGGCGGGTGGCTTTGGGTCGTTGAACGTGTCCAACGCTGCGGCCGTGGGACTATATGCTGTTACCAATCGCTAGAATGTGCCAGCGCGGGTGACAGTCCCGCGTTAGCGTCGCGCTTTTTCGTCGATGCCGGAGGTGCCGATTCGGCGGGCCAACTCGGCCAGAACATCGTCAAAGGCCACATCGCGGGAGGCCAGCATCACCATCAGGTGATAGACCACATCTGCCGCCTCTGAGATCAAAGCCTGTTTATCGCCCTTCACCGCTTCGATGATGGCTTCAATTGCCTCTTCCCCAAACTTTACGGCGCATTTTTCAGGGCCCTTGGCCAAAAGCTGTGCGGTCCAGCTGCTGCTGGGATCTGCCGATTTACGCGCGATGATGGTGTTTTCAAGTTGTTGCAGTGTCATGACATCCTCATAGGAATACCGGCCGCGGCCATATGGGCTTTGGCTTCCTGAATGGTAAAATCACCAAAGTGGAAAATTGATGCGGCGAGCACGGCGCTCGCCCCACCTTGTGTCACGCCTTCCACCAAATGGTTCAAAGTGCCGACACCACCTGAGGCGATCACAGGCACTAATACCGCATCTGAAATGGCGCGGGTGAGGGGTAGGTTGAATCCCGTGCGGGTGCCGTCGCGATCCATGGAGGTCAGGAGAATTTCTCCAGCCCCTTTCGCCACGACGGTGCGGGCAAAATCAATGGCATCAATGCCCGTTGCTCGCCGACCCCCATGGGTGAAAATCTCCCATTTGCCCGCGGCCACCGTTTTGACATCAATCGCCACAACTATGCATTGGCTGCCAAAATGATTGGCTGATTGTGCGATCACGTCAGGATTTGCCACAGCCGCAGAGTTGAAGCTCACCTTATCAGCCCCCGCCAGAAGCAGGTTGCGCACATCCTCAGTGCTACGCACGCCACCGCCAACGGTCAGAGGCATGAAGCATTTCTCCGCAGTGCGGCGGGCCAGATCAAACAGGGTTCCACGGTTCTCATGGGTGGCTTTAATGTCTAGAAAGCATAGCTCATCAGCCCCAGCCGCGTCATAGGCTCTAGCGGCTTCCACTGGATCACCGGCATCCACCAAATTCACAAAATTAACGCCTTTGACCACACGGCCTTCGGCAACATCCAAGCAGGGGATTATTCGGGTTTTCAGCATCTGGATGCTCCAAGCGGTGCGGGTCTCAATCTCATTTTAATGCCGCAAGTGCATCTGCCAAGTCAATGGCGCCATCATAGAGCGCCCGGCCTGAAATCGCACCTGATATAACGCCCGTGGATTTCAACTCGTGGAGGTCTTGCATGGATGAAACCCCACCTGAGGCAATCACAGGTATTTTCACGGCCCGTGCGAGGGCCTCAGTGGCAGCAACATTTGGACCACCCATAACGCCATCGCGGTTGATGTCGGTGTAAATTATGGCCGCAATACCATCATCTTCAAACTGTTTTGCCAAATCTGTGACCATGATCTCTGTTTCTGTGGCCCAGCCGCGCGTGGCAACCCGGCCTTCGCGAGCGTCCAGACCCACCGTGATTTTGCCCGGAAATGCACGTGCGGCCTCCCGCACCAAAGCGGGGTTTTCAACCGCAACAGTACCTAAAATAACCCGCGACAAGCCGCGACTCACCCAGGCCTCAATCGTTACCATATCGCGAATACCACCTCCGAGCTGGCAGGGGACAGAGACGTTGTCGAGAATCTCTTTTACGGTGTCGCCATTCACCGGAGCCCCGGCAAAGGCGCCGTTGAGGTCGACGAGATGAATCCATTCGCAGCCTGCGTGCTCAAAGGCCAAGGCCTGAGCGACGGGATGGTCATGAAAAACAGTCACTTTGTCCATTTCACCTTTGTAAAGGCGCACAGCTTGTCCGTCTTTCAGATCAATTGCAGGGTAAAGGATCATATGGGCCTCACTTTGACTGGATTTACGCGATCCTATGCCATGCTTAGCCCTGAGATGCAAAGCGACCTTAAGTCAAACTTGATTGAAACGGCCACTTTGGGGAAGGTTATCTGTGGTCACGGTTACGATACGATCACAGGGCGAAACGAATGAGGAAAGTAACAACAATTTTTTCAGTCTTGGCGCTGGGTGTAACGGGTGCATTGGCAGCCGATCCGGCGATTGGAATGTGGAAATCTGAACGTGTGGAGACGGGCGGATACATCCATGTTAAAATAGCGAAATGCGGCGACAACCTATGTGGTGAGATCAAAGATGTGGTCGGAAACGACAATCGCACCATCATTGGCCGTGATATCATTCTGGGCATGCAGATTAAGGGCGATGGTAAATATGCCGGAGGCACCATCTGGGCGCCAGACACCGACAAAACTTATAGCTCTAAAATGACCCTAAAAGGCGACGCCTTATTGGTTAAGGGGGTGATCGCAGTGTTTTTTGTGCCGGTGTCAAAATTAGACGCGCTTGCAATAATCTATGGCCGCCAGTTTAAGAAATTTGAGATCAGCCGCAGCCCCGTGCGTTGGCTTTTTTCAGGGTGAAATTGGGTACCGATGCGCGTGCCGCTGCTGACAATTGCGGTGATCTCACCCGCGTAATCCACATGGGCCAAACGTTCTGCGGGTTGCTCCACCTCAAATTGGTAGGAGTGCACAAAATATGCGTGATCGCCGGTCTTTAAACCTGCAAGCACTGGGTGATTTGAGGTGATCACCAAATCATTCCAGCCCATGTGAGGGACTTTGAACTTTGGATTGGCTGGTTGAATAGGACGAATATTGCCCGCCACCCAGTCCAGCCCTGGCGTGGTTCTATATTCATAGCCAAAACTCGCCATCATCTGCATTCCGACGCAAATGCCCAAGAAGGGTTTGCCTTGACCCTCGACTGCCTCCAGCAAGGCTTCAAACAGCCCCACCTTGTCGGTGAGCGCTGTTTTGCAGGCAGGAAACGCGCCATCACCGGGCAGAACGATGCGATCTGCCTTGCGTAGCACGTTGGGGTCTTTGGTGACAATGACCTCTTCATTCGAAAAATCTACGGACATGCGCTCAAACGCTTTTTGCGCTGAGTGCAGGTTACCGCTATCGTAGTCTATTAGGGCTGTGAGCATTGGGTTAGAGCGTGCCTTTGGTCGATGGGATGGCATCCGATTTGCGTGGATCCGTTTCCAGCGCATCGCGCAGGGCGCGTGCGACAGATTTGAAAGTGGCTTCGGCAATGTGGTGGCTGTTGAGCCCGTGCAATTGGTCGACGTGAAGGGTGATGCCGCCATGGGTCGATAAGGCTTGGAAAAACTCACGCACCAATTCTGTATCAAAACTCCCGATCTTTTGCGTTGGAAGATCAACATTCCATACAAGGAATGGCCGCCCTGAAAGATCCAAAGCACAGCGCACCAAAGCGTCATCCATCGCAAGTAGGCAATCTCCGTAGCGGCGGATGCCACGTTTGTCGCCCATAGCTTGGCTGAGAGCTTGCCCTAAAGCGATCCCCACATCTTCAACAGTGTGGTGATCGTCAATGTGCAAATCCCCGTCACAGCGCACTGTCATATCCATCAAGGCATGGCGGGCCAATTGGTCCAGCATATGATCAAAAAAGCCAACGCCAGTTTTATTGTCGTATTGGCCAGTGCCGTCGAGATTCAAGTCCACAGTGATTTTCGTCTCTGCGGTGTCGCGTGTAATTTGGATTTTGCGCATGTGGTGCCCTTTCCATTCTGTGGCCTTATAGGCGGCTGCGGCGCCGTTGAGAAGAGGCAAGAACAAGGGGCTGCAAACTGGAAGTTGTGGACCCTCAAAATTTGCGAAAAAAAAGGGCGGTACCTGAAGGTACCGCCAGTTTATGCTTCGATTTCGGGAGGAAATTTTGGCTGAGGCACAAGTAGCGCAGAATGCCGCTGTGCAGCAACGCATAATGCTGCAACCCCGCCATGTGCTAAGTGCATGAGTTCCGATTAAAAATGAGGCAAGGGGAGCTGTTCCGGCGTCGCCTATTCCATCGTTTGCAAAACGGTGCGGTGTTTTGTGTGCCATGGCAGCATGGTGGTGTCACAGGTGACAATTTCCTACAAAAAAAGCCCGCGCGATGCGCAGGCCTCTTTGGACTAACTGGAGCGGGCGAAGAGATTCGAACTCTCGACCCTAACCTTGGCAAGGTTATGCTCTACCCCTGAGCTACGCCCGCTTCCGCTAGTGACGCTGAAATAGCCCCAGAGTCTTTTCCCCGCAAGGGGTAAAAGACCTTAATTAGCAGTTTATTTTTCAAATTTTGTTTGCGGTTGTTTTAGACGGTCGCATTGGAGCTTGAAGGATCATGAGGCTAAGTCAAATTCCACTGGCCCGCTTGGTAGATCCACATCTACGTGATGCAGCACGGGGGACGTGGGATCCAACAGCAATACGCCATATCCGCCCGGCTCAGCCACCGACAAGCTCGATGCCCCCTTGCCAAGGATCATAGGCATCTGGTGGCAGGGGCTCTTAATCATCGCATGTGCCACGCCTTTGAAGATGCTGAATATGATCCGATGAATATGTCCGTTGATTACCATCTGGCAACGAGTAGAGCCCGCGATCATCTCAGCCACTGCAAGACCATTGCTGAGCTTGATTTCATCCATACCCTCAAAACCTGAGGCCAGCATATGGTGATGCGCCAATACAATCATCGGCCCTTGGCCAGCCTCAAGCTGTGCCTGCAACCAGCTTAAACGCGCTGGGCACATCAGTCCGCTATGCTTGTTGAGGGCATTCTCGTCCATTGTGTCGAGATATAGGATACGGGTTGCGCCAAAATCTTGGTAGCCTTGTTGAAATGCGGCGCTGTGCTCGGGGAAGACCTGCGCAAAGGGGCCGCGGCGGTCATGGTTGCCCAGCAGTAGGGTCACTGGAAAGGGCTGCGAGCTGAGTATTTCTCACAAAATCTCATACTCTGCCTGTGTGCCATAGTGGGTCAAATCGCCCATTAAAAACAGATGGCTGGCGTCCTCATGGTGCTGAGCGGCGTGGTCTAAACATCGCCGGAAGCGGGGCTGTGGGTCTAGGCCCACAATGTCTGTGCCAGACACGGTGAATTGTTTGTCCGACATCTATAGTATTTTTGAGGTCATAGTGCGGTATCCGACTCAGGTTTTACTGCGTTAGATATATTTTTAGCCGTTTCGAAATGCTACAGAAAACGGCGCTGAGGATCTTATTTCAACTCAACCAGTAAGTCTTTGGCATCGATCTGCGCTCCGGGCACCACATGCATGGCTTTGATTGTCGCATCACGTTCTGCATGTATGCCGGTTTCCATCTTCATGGCTTCGATGGTGAGCAGTAAGTCTCCTTCACGGACTGTTGCGCCGACGGTTGCGGCAACACTGGTCACAACGCCAGGCATGGGCGCTCCGATATGGTCGGGATTGCCCAATTCGGCTTTTGGTCGCGCGGCGGTTGCGGATTTGACCTTGCGATTTGGCACACGGATAACCCGCGGCTGACCGTTCAGCTCAAAAAACACCCGCGCATCGCCTTCCGCATTAGTTTCACCAACTGCTTGCAGCAATATCTCTAAGGTTTTACCCGGATCAATCTCTGCAGTGATTTCTTCGCCTGGCTGCATACCGTAAAAGAAGGTTTTGGTCGGTAAAGTGCGCACTGGGCCATAAGCTTTGTGGCGGCCCATGTAGTCCAAGAACACTTTTGGATACATCAAATAGCCATTGAGATCTTCATCATCCACAACTTTGCCATCCAACAGTCCGCTCAATTCTGCGCGCAAAGCGTCGAAATCTGCTGCAGGCATGGCTTTGCCGGGGCGTTCGGTGGAGGCTGTTTGGCCTTTGAGCACTTTCGTTGTGAGATCTGATGGAAAGCCACCGGGAGGTTGGCCCAAATTGCCGCGCAGCATGTCCACGACACTTTCAGGGAAGGACAAATCCACAGCGGGATTTTCAACCTGTGCGCGGGTCAGCCCTTGTGATACCATCATCAAGGCCATATCGCCCACAACTTTAGAGCTTGGTGTCACCTTTACGATATCGCCAAACATTTGGTTCACATCCGCATAGGTTTGCGCCACTTCGGCCCAACGTTCTTCCAAACCCAAAGACCGCGCTTGGGCTTTGAGATTGGTGAACTGTCCGCCGGGCATTTCATGCAGGTAAACTTCTGAGGCTGGAGCCTGAAGCCCACTCTCAAAGGCCGCATATTGCGCGCGCACGCTTTCCCAATAGCTGCTCACGCGTCGGATTTCGCCGATGTCGAGACCCGTGTCGCGTTTTGTATGGGCCAGAGCTTCAACAATGGAGCCCAAAGTTGGCTGTGACGTGCCGCCTGAGAAGGCGTCCATCGCCGCATCGACCGCATCAACGCCTGCGTCAGACGCCGCCAGCACCGTGGCGCCGGAAATCCCTGAGGTGTCATGGGTGTGAAAGTGGATGGGCAGGCCAACCTCTTGCTTCAATGCGCCGATCAGCGCCTTGGCAGCGGCCGGTTTAAGGAGGCCAGCCATGTCTTTAAGGCCCAATATATGTGCGCCCGCAGCTTCCAGCTCTTTGGCCATGGCCACATAGTATTTCAGGTCATATTTGGCGCGGTCCGGATTTAGGATATCGCCAGTGTAGCAAATTGTGCCTTCGCACACCCTATTGGCCTCGATCACCGCATCCATGGCTACGCGCATATTCTCGACCCAGTTCAGGCTGTCAAACACCCGAAACACATCTACGCCGGTCTCTGCAGCTTGGCGGACGAAAAATTGCACCACATTGTCAGGGTAGTTGGTATAGCCCACCCCATTACTGGCGCGCAGCAACATTTGCGTCATCACATTCGGCATGGATTTGCGCAGATCACGCAGCCTTTGCCACGGGCATTCCTGCAAAAAACGATAGGCCACATCAAAGGTCGCACCGCCCCAACATTCCACGGAAAACAGGTCAGACAGATTGGCAGCATAGGTGGGGGCAATCTTGACCATATCATGGCTGCGCATCCTGGTGGCCAAGAGCGACTGATGTCCGTCACGCATTGTAGTATCGGTGATCAGCAGATGTTTTTGGGCCTTCATCCAATCGGCCAGACCTTGCGGCCCTCGGGCGTCTAGAATGTTTTTGGTACCCTTCGGCAGGGTCAAATTGTCCAGCATCGACATTGGCGCCTTAGGGGTCTTGAGGTCCTGGGCAGGGCTTCGTCGGCCTTCGGTCTCAGGATGTCCGTTGACTATGATATCTGCGATATAGGTCAGGATTTTGGTGGCACGATCGCGGCGTTGGCTGAATTTGAACAGCTCCGGCGTCGTGTCAATAAAGCTGGTGGTATATTCATAGTTCAAAAAGGTCGGATGCTTGAGCAGATTTTCCACAAAGGCGATATTTGTGCTCACGCCCCGGATGCGAAATTCGCGTAGGGCGCGGTCCATCCGAGCAATCGCGGCCTCAGGTGTGGGGGCCCAAGCTGTGACCTTTTCCAAGAGACTATCATAATAACGTGTAATTACCGCGCCAGAATAAGCGGTGCCGCCGTCCAGCCGAATGCCCATTCCAGTCGCCCCGCGATAGGCGGTGATGCGGCCATAATCGGGGATGAAATTGTTTGAGGGGTCTTCGGTGGTCACCCGACATTGAATGGCATGGCCGTCGAGCTTTACATCTTCCTGACTGTTCGTGCCGGTGGCCTCGATTAGGCTTTTGCCCTCAGCAATCAGGATTTGAGCCCGCACGATGTCGATGCCGGTGACTTCTTCTGTCACCGTATGCTCAACCTGAACCCTTGGGTTCACTTCGATAAAATAGAACTCTTCGTTGTCCATATCCATCAGGAATTCGACTGTGCCGGCGCATTCATAATTCACATGGGCACAGATTTTTTTGCCCAAAGCGCAAATCCGCGCCCGTTGCTCATCTGATAAATAAGGGGCTGGAGCACGCTCAACAACTTTTTGATTGCGGCGCTGCACCGAGCAATCGCGCTCATAAAGATGATAGATAGATCCAAATTTGTCACCCAGTATCTGGACTTCAACATGGCGGGCGCGCTGGATCATGCGCTCAAGATAGCCTTCGCTGTTGCCAAATGCGGCTTCAGCTTCGCGACGACCTTCGAGCACTTTCTCTTCAATTTCATCCTCCGAATAGATTGGACGCATGCCGCGGCCACCGCCGCCCCAGCTGGCTTTGAGCATCAAAGGATATCCAACGGCTGCGGCTTGTGCCTTGATCTGTGCCATATCATCCCCCAACACTTCGGTCGCGGGGATCACGGGCACGCCCGCCTCAATGGCCACGCGGCGCGCACTGGCTTTGTCCCCCAGTTGGCGCATGGTTTGCGCTTTTGGACCGATAAAGGCGATACCGGCTTCGGTGCAGGCATCGACGAAGTCAGGGTTTTCGGACAACAGCCCATAACCAGGATGGATGGCGTCGGCCCCGCAGGCCTTGGCAACGCGCAAAATTTCTTCGATGCTAAGATACGCTGCAACCGGGCCGAGGCCCTCACCAATTTTATAAGCTTCATCTGCTTTGAAACGATGGAGGCCGAGTTTGTCTTCTTCCGCATAAACTGCAACGGTGCGCTTGCCCAATTCATTGGCCGCACGCATCACCCTAATAGCGATTTCACCACGGTTGGCAATTAAGATTTTTTGGAAATCTGCCATACTTTAACCTTCGTTATTTTGCAGTTGCAGCATTTAACGTTAGATTCGCTAAGGTTTCAATGCATTTCTAGATTTTATGCAGGATAATGCACATAGTGGCTGGTGCGCACTTGCGCATGTCCCTTCCGAGCCGATTAAGGCAGTATTATCATTAAATATCAGTTTTTATGTATTAAATTTGGTAATTCATTCAGTTTTGTAGCAGCGATTTGGATCATATTAGAGGTCAAATCATCCACCAACATATCATATAAATGTTTAGGCCCTTGGGCGCCAATCGCACCCAAAGCATAGTGCCAAGCCCGGCCTATCATCACAAAATCTGCGCCTAAAGCGAGCGCACGCAGCATATCAAGTCCGCCTTCAATGCCACTATCAAAAATCAAAGGCAAGTTTGTGGCTGCGCGAACGGCTGGTAGCATATCAATCGCGCCGGGACTGCCAGCAAATTGACGGCCTGCATGGTTTGACACCCAAGCCGCATCAATACCCAAGCCTTCGAGTGGGACCGCATCGTCAGGGCACATCACACCTTTAACAATCAACGGACCGTCCCAATTGTCGCGCAGAATTTTGACGTATTCATGATCCGGCGCGGTGCGCAGCAGATATCCCACATGGTTGTTGGAGGGCAGCGAGCCCATGCTTTCCATTGCAGCCTTGCCGTAAGACTCAATCATCTTCATGCGTGGTTTGCCGTTGAGGGCTGTACGTAGGGCCCATTCCGGACAACGCGCCACCTGTGCCAAAATACGCGGTGTTAAGCGCGGAGGTTGCACCAAACCGCCGCGAATTTGTCGCTCGCGCCGCGATTGGGCTGGGACGTCTATCGTGACCACAAGGGTGGTGAAACCAGCATTTTTAACCCGCTTGAGCATATCATTGCGGATAGCTTCATCGCGCGGTGGATACATTTGAAACCACCCCATATCGCCCAAATGAGGTGCCACATCTTCGGGCGTCGTGGTGGCCACGGTTGACATAGCATAGGGAATTTTTGCTTCAGAGGCAAAGCTGGCCAAAGCTTTTTCAGCGCCGGGCCAGATCAGGCCAGACATCCCCACAGGCGCAACGCCAAAGGGGGCGGAATAGGTTTGACCTAAGAAGTTTGTGGTTAATTCCGGGACAATTTCCCCG
>Ga0209712_10002890_pt1 | contig 14040 bp, 17 predicted proteins | sample ArcOceMetagenome_FD_187443 | JGI IMG/M metagenome (GOLD analysis project Ga0209712, IMG submission 187443) | Marine eukaryotic phytoplankton communities from Arctic Ocean - Arctic Ocean - Greenland ARC118M Metagenome (SPAdes) (version 2) | ecosystem: Environmental > Aquatic > Marine > Oceanic...
ATTGCATCTGGGCAGCCAGAAAACGGTGCTTGGAGAAGAGATGCGCGCCGCGCTTACGCCGTAATTCGAATTCCCATGCGTGCTTTGGATTGAAAAATATGACTGCTTCGACGGCCATCAACCCGTTCTTCGTGCCGCCAAACGTGACTGCATCGACGCCGGACTTCCAAGTCATTTCTGCTGCTGAGCATCCAAGAGATTGCACGGCATTAGCAAAGCGGGCGCCATCCATATGTACCGGCAGACCAAATTCTTTTGCGGTGGCGGAAATTTCTTGGATCTCTTTTAGGCTATAGATTGTTCCACGCTCTGTGGCTTGGGTGAGTGACACCGGGCCACGCTGCGGGCCGTGCACGCCACGAGTCTCTTCGGCCAAAATTGAACGCCGCAAATTTTCAGCGGTCATTTTCGCCTCTGGACCGGGGACCAATGTGAGCTTGGTACCGCCAGAATAAAATTCTGGGGCGTTGCACTCATCTTCGTGGATATGGGCTACTGTGTGACAAAAGACCGTTTCCCATGGCTGTGACAGCGTGGCCAAGATCAGAGAATTGGCAGCAGTCCCAAGAGATACCAAAAATACGGCAGCGTCAGGCGCTTCAAATAGGTCACGGATGTTTTGGATCGTCTGCGCGGTGAGATCATCGCCGCCATAGGGCAGGGCGTAGCCGGTATTGGCGGCGATCAGGGCTGCCATGACATTAGGATGCACGGGGCCGGTATTGTCAGATGCAAAATTCATCGGTTAATCCTCAATTATGTGGTCTTCCCATTCTTCTTCGGGCACTTCAAATTCTGGTATTGTCCAGCCCTGCACCGAGATTCCTGCATCATGCACCGATTGCGTGGTGCCTGTCAGCAGGGGATGCCAGTCTGGTATGTTTTCACCCTCATGTAAAAGCTTATAGGCGCACGTGTTTGGCAGCCAATAGGCATGTTGTGCAATCGTGTCGGAGGTCATGCGGATGCATTCCGGTACAAATTCTTGGCGAATAACATATTGTGAACACTGGCAGGGTTCGTTGTCAAGAAGACGGCACGCCACCCGGGTCAGTGCCACATGACCGGTGTCTGGGTCTTCTAATTTGTTCAGACAACAGCGTCCGCAGCCATCACAAAGCGCCTCCCATTCTGGGTCTGTCATCTTGGTCAACGGGATTTTTTCCCAAAACTTTGGACGCAGGCCTTTGTGGAAAATTTTAGTGCTCATAGACTGTCCAATATCTTGTGCGCGCGGATGCAGTCGGCGTCCATTTGGGTGATCAAGGCCTCAAGCCCGTCAAACTCTTCTTCACCGCGAAGATATTCGACTAATCCGACAGAGACGGTTTCGCCGTAAAGATTGCCTCTGAAATCAAAGATGAAGGTCTCACAATTAGGGCGGTTCTTGCCAAACATCGGGCGCACACCGATTGAAGCGGCGCCATGGTAGCTGCCAGCATGCGGACCCGTGAGCACATCAATCAAAACCGCATAGACTCCAAAAGCAGGTGGCTGCAGCCCGTCAATGGACGTGTTCGCAGTTGGGTAACCGAGCTCACGCCCACGCTTCTCACCATGTTCAACGGGGCCCTCAAGGCGATGCCAATGTCCCAACATCGCAGCGGCGCGGCGGGGATTGGCGGCGGCCAAAGCATTGCGGATATTAGTGGAACTTATGACCTGCGCGTCATGATTTTTCAGATCAGCGATCGTGACGTCGAAACCCAAATTACTCGCATGTTTGCTCAGGCTAGCAGCTGTGCCCAGTCGCCCCTTGCCAAAGCAGAAATCGGCTCCAACCACCACGTGCGACAGGCCAAATGCTTTACTTAGAATTTGGCGGGAAAACTCCCAGTCACTCAGATCGCAAAGATCTTGATTGAAGGGCAATTCCAGAATTAAATCGACTCCGAGCTTTTCCAAACGGTGCGCGCGCGCTTCGGCGCTCATCAAGCGAAAGGGTGGCAGCTCTTTGTTAAATTTTGCGGCAAAAAAACTGCGTGGGTGAGGTTCAAAGGTCAAAATCCCCAAAGGCGCGTTGGTTTTTGTGGCCTGGGCGCGTGCCACGTCAATCACATCCTGATGCCCCAGATGGACCCCATCAAAATTACCAATGGCCACGGCTGCGCCGCGTGCATCATCGGGGATATGACTGGTCTGAAAACGCCTCATGAAATTCCCCTACCGCGCGCGATTGACCAGAGCAAGGATTGCGCGCTCAAACTTGGATCTTTTATCGAGGGAATTAGTCGAATTTGCGGGATGGCGCTAAGACTGTCGCTTCGCCGACAAGCACTTTTTTACCATCCACACTGCAAAATGTGTTCAATTTTACCCGGCGGCGACCCAGATCAATCTCGACCACCTCAACCTGTGCGGTGACCTGATCTCCCGGGCGTACGGGGCCTAAAAATTTGAGCGATTGGCCCAGGTAGACGGTGCCATGTCCCGGCAGTTGCTCGCCAATGACCGCAGAGATTAAACCCGCCGTCAGCATGCCATGGGCGATGCGCCCTTCAAAAATGGTGTCGTTGGCGTAGTCATCATCGAGATGTACCGGATTGTGATCTGTGGAGACCTCGGCAAACATCTCAATATCACGGTCCGTCACGACCTTGTTCAAATGGCGGATCATGCCGATTTCGATATCCTCAATACAGATGGTGCCACGGGGCATATTGTCGAGCATCTCACACCTCAAGGCAATAATTATAAATATAAAGACTTCTTTGAGTAACATTATTACTTTATGGATGCTGAAATCAAGAGGGATCTAGCGCAACTTGCCGATTGAATAGGTCGGTTGCATCATTTCATTGGCCAAATAGGCCTCCAAAGCACTGGGATCAGGTTGATTCTCGGTTTTGGTCTCGCGCGCGGCCAATCCGCCGGTGATAAACAGCGAATCAAGCTCTTCACCCAAGGCACCGTCAATGTCGGTGAGGACTCCGTCCCCGACGCACAAAATTCGGTGGTCCGGAATGCTTTTGCCCAAAGCGTCCAAGCGGCGGCGGGCCAAGTCATAGATCGGTGGGTGTGGCTTGCCAAAATAGAGGCTTTCCCCACCCAATTCTGTATAGAGTTGCGCCAAAGCCCCAGCGCACCATTCGCGGGTGTCGCCTCGGTCGACCACAATATCAGGGTTGGCACAGAGCAGCTTCAATCCTTTGTTTTTGGCCAGCAGAAACTGTGGCCGCATCACTTCCAGATCTGCCAAAGAATCAAACGGCCCACAGCAGATGATGCCATCGGCTTCTTCAACGGGCACTTGGGTGATAGTGACAGGATTTTCGATCAATTCTAGCGGGCTGAAAAAGACCTGATCTTGTGGCTGGCCGATGAAATACACATTCTCGCCAACAGCACCGCGAAACATTGCAGCCCGCGCGCTGTCGCCGGAGGTTGCAATGCCGTCATATGCATCCTCAGGCACGCCAATGCGTTCCAATTGCCTGCGCACAGGCTCATGTGGGCGCGGGGCGTTAGTGACCAGCATCACCGTGCCGCCCTTGAGCCGAAAAGTTTGCATCGCGGCAATGGCTTCGGCAAAGGGAGTTAGGCCGTCATGAACACAGCCCCAAAGGTCACAGAACAATGCATCATAGCGGTCGGATATCTCAGCAAGTGAAGTGATGATCTGTGTCATGAAGCGCCCTTTGCAGTGGTCTTAAAGCTTGAGATTCGGAATGATCTGTTTTTTGCGGCTCATAACGCCGGGCAGGACCACCGTATTGCCGGCCACAACTGCCCCAAAAGACTTTTCCGCAATAGTTTGGGAGGTTGCATTTGGGATCAGCATCGTTGCTTCTTCTTTCAGGATATCGATCACAAACAGCAATACGTGATCTACACCGTCTTCAGTAGCGACTCCGGGCATGGCCGCCATCAGGCTGGCTTTGCGGTCCAAAACCATCTGTGGCGACGTTGTCTCCAACACGGAGACCCGAAACTTAACACCCTTGACCGCATATTCTTTGCTGTCCATCCGCAAAAGCTCAGCATCTGAGAATGTAGAGACATCGGATTTGGCCATAAACATCTCAGCGGCATAGTTCGGAATCGACAAGCCTAAATCAGCGGCCAGAGCTTCGGCCAAGATTTGATCTTGTGGTGTTGTGGTTGGGCTGCGGAATTCCAAAGTGTCGGACAGGATGCAAGACAGCATCACGCCTTTGATAGCCTCCGGCATCCGCGCAGCATTATCGCCCATGAGGTTGTGCATAATGGTGGCTGTGCAAGCCAAGGGGCGGATGGTGATCGAGATTGGTCCTTTGGTTTCCAAACCGCCCACCAATTTATGGTGATCAATGATGGCAAGGATATCCGCGTTGTTGATATTCGCCGGCAGCTCGGCTGGATTGTTAGTGTCAACCACAATTACCTGCGCACCATCCGCAACATCTGAGATGATCTTAGGAGTTTCAAATCTCCAACGATTTAACACAAAAGCTGCTTCCATGTTTGGCGAGCCCAGTAAAGCAGGCTCGGCCGCTTGGCCCTTAACGTCATTGAGATACCAAGCCCAAATGATGGCGCTTCCTGTGCTGTCGGTATCGGGGGCTTTGTGGCCAAATACTTTGATCATAATATAAACCTCTGGCAGTATTGTTTTTGTGCCCTTATAGGCAGCAAGATATTGAATGTCACCCAGCAATGGTTGGACGTTTCAGCGCATTTGCGCCATGAAGGTGATATGAAGGAAAGTGATCTATATGCACCTATCAAAGCGCATTTTCAGGCGCTGGGGTATGAGGTGAAGGGCGAGGTGGGCGCGGCGGACGTGATGGCTTTGCGCGCTGCAGAGCCCCCGGTAATCATTGAACTCAAACTTGCTTTTTCACTGACCTTGTTCCACCAAGCCATTGACAGGCTCAAGCTGGCGGATGACGTCTATATTGCGGTACTGCGTCCGGAAGGAAAGGCAGGTTATAAGCGGCTTAAGGCCAATATCACCCTGTGCCGACGTTTGGGGATTGGCTTGCTTACTCTGCGCGCTAGAGATCTGTTTGTGGAGTTGCACTGCGCGCCGGGACTTTATGCGCCGCGCAAATCTGCAAAAAAAACCAAGCGCATGACCAAAGCTTTCGATCGGCTGGATGGCGACCCGAATGCGGGTGGAGCCACGCGGCATGGTTTGGTCACGGGCTACCGCCAAGATGCGCTGAAATGTGCGGCCTATTTGGCCCATGCAGGGGCCGAAAAAGGCGACATTGTGGCGAAGGCCACAGCGGTGCCTAGTGCCACCACGCTGATGCGCAACAATGTATATGGTTGGTTCGAGAAGGTTGAGACTGGTGTTTATGCTCTCACCCCTGCTGGGGCGAAAGGATTGGCCGATTGGGGTGACTTGGCGGGAGGCACCGGTGAAATAGCATCATAATAAGCCTATTTTTCAGAAATAAAGCCACCGTGAAGATAAACTGTACTGCTGCTGCCCTGGATTCCTGTTTCGTTAAAGGCACCTGCAACTATGCTGCCGGATTCTCCAAAAAAATAGTCGCTGATCCTCACTGGGTCAAAGACAGTAGGGCTTCCAGGGTGTTGATTAAATACTTCGGTTCTAGTTATGCCTTCAAAGGTATTCCCAGCTGTGGCGGTGGTGGGGAGGCTAATGGTTAGGATGGGGATGTCACTGGAAATTGGTTTGAATAATGGGTCTTTGTGGGCGTTATTCAGGGCCTACACCTTGCCAGCAGAAGCCAGTGTCAGCTGGGTTCCACTAGCAAAGTTCTCCAAGGCCAGGCCGTGTGTGTTGATTTGATGGCATAGTCTAGCATCGTTCAAGGTGCCGCGCAGCTTCCCTTCGTTTTTGAAGCTGTAGGTTTTTTCAAAGCGAGCGGTATCCCTAGAGACGGCATATGCAGCAGGAGCCAATGCCGTGGGCCCCGAATACGGAGTGGTTGAGGACGTCACTGGCGTCGTTTGGGTGGATCGCAGCAGGCTCAGTGCCACCACCACCACAGGCGGTCAGTGTCAGATTCAATATAGCCCATGGTGAAATTTTAGCATAAAGAATTCATCCTTTGTCAGGTTGAAATAGGGATGAAAATCATTTTTTTATAGATGATACATGGAATTAGAGACAGTTTTACCGGTGTTTTGGCAATAGTCCAGAATGCACCCTGTCTCGGCTAAACCCTATAATTCGAACAAATCTGGCGCATGGCGTGACAGGCGTTTGGCTCCTTGGGCCGTCACCTCGACTGAATGGCCAAGGCACATCGCAAGCCCTGAGTCGCTGTCCATCAATATCATATGCAAAAAAAACACCTGACGTTCGCGCATCAGTCGCGGGTTGTTTTCATAAAACATCGGAAAATCGACCCAAATAGGGTTGTAAATCGCTCCCATTGCATAGCCACATGCATTTAATCTTGCGTGGCCTAATCCGGCTTTTCCAAAGATCTGCGCATGTGCTGCAAAGACATCGCCCATGGGTTGGCCGGGCATGATGGCCGCTTCACATGCCTCCAGGGCCTCGCGGGCCACCGCATGCATATATAGGTGCTTCTTGCAGGCTTTGCCGATGATCAAGGTTTGCATCATAGCGGCGTGATAACGGGCGTAAGCGCCAGACCATTCTAGGGTTAGCTGATCTTGCGGGTCCAAATGCCGCCGCCCCGAGGCGTAGCGGCAGAGCAGCGCGCGTTGATCTGAGCCTATTATAAACTCATTGCCCGCATAGTCACCGCCACCGCGAAACACCGCTCCTTGCATATCGGCCAAAATATCGCCTTCAAATGCACCGGCACGCGTGCCTTGTAAGGCGGCATCCAGCGCATCATCTGAAAGGGCTGCAGCGCGGCGATGCATGTCCAATTCTGCGAGAGATTTATCTTGGCGCAATTCTGTGATGATTCCATCGCCATTGTGTAGTGGCTGATCAAAAGCAGAAACAACCGATTGACCATTGGCAAAGGTCAGACCCACGGTTTGGGTTTCCATCGCGATCTTGCCGCTATAGCCCAGCTTAGTCACTAGCGCGGCAAGGCTGGCAGCCGGTGCTACACCCTCAATGTCCTTCCAAATATGAATTTGAGCGTCGCTCAGGGTTGAGGTTTGCTGAGCTTGGCGCAAATCTGGCGCACGTGTTAGTAGATTGAGCCGCCCATCTGCGCCCAAGATCATGCATTGAAACATGGCAAAGCCAAAGGTGTCGTAGCCGCAAATCCAGTAATGACTTTCTGGGGCAAACATCAAAAGCGCATCAAGGCCACGGTCAACAAGGGAGGCCTTGGCCTTGGCCAGGCGTGTCGCATATTCTGCATAAGCGAAGTGAAACGGCATCCCAATCTCCCCAGTTGGATAAAGGATGCCGGATCATCAGAGGAGGCTCAACCGTTAATGTGAGCGGTATAGTTAATCGACTGCCAAATAGCTGCAATTGAGGTTATGAATGCGAGAGATTAAGTAGAATCAGCAGCGGCAGCGGATATAATATCGTCTTCGCCGCAGGCAGAAAGGGCAGCAGTCGCGGGAATTGTAAATATGAATTTATGTCTATAATTTTTTTCTTAAAATTCATTAATACCAAAAAAAGTTTTATTTAAGAACTTTTCCATAAAAACCGGCTTTAGGGTGTGTTGATTAATATCGCTTTTTAACTGGGTTAGCCGGACTACAATTTTTTTTGACTAGTACCAGTTGACACGGACCATCAGGTTACATATCTCCAGATCGTTATCACTCAGAGGACCTGAGTGCTAATTTAAGTTTAACTTTGAGCCAGCTAGGAGCTACAAAGATGGCATTTACCCCTCTGCATGACCGTGTTCTTGTCGAACGCGTTGAAGGCGAAGAAAAAACTGCGGGTGGCTTGATCATCCCAGACAACGCAAAAGAAAAACCAGCGGAAGGCATTATTGTGTCCGCGGGCGCAGGTTTGCGTGACGACAATGGCGATCGCGTCGCTTTGGACGTCAAAGAAGGTGACAAAGTTTTGTTCGGCAAATGGTCCGGCACTGAGGTCACTGTTGACGGCAAAGAGCTGTTGATCATGAAAGAAAGCGATATCCTGGGTGTGATCTCCTAAGATCTCCAAGGACTATCTTTTTACTGAAATTTTTAGACGAGGATCTGCAAAATGGCAGCAAAAGACGTCAAATTCGGCACCGATGCACGCAACCGTATGTTGAACGGTGTGAACATTCTGGCTGACGCCGTAAAAGTTACTTTGGGCCCTAAAGGCCGGAACGTTGTTCTGGATAAATCCTTTGGCGCACCACGCATCACCAAAGATGGTGTATCTGTCGCAAAAGAGATCGAACTTGAAGACAAGTTTGAGAACATGGGCGCGCAGATGGTTAAAGAAGTTGCATCACGTACCAATGATGAAGCTGGCGACGGTACAACGACAGCCACAATTTTGGCCCAAGCTATCGTTCGCGAAGGCATGAAATCAGTTGCAGCTGGCATGAACCCAATGGATCTGAAACGCGGCATCGACGCGGCGACGACTGTTGTAGTTAATGCAATCAAAGCGGCTTCTCGTCCGGTCACTGATACCGCAGAAGTTGCGCAAGTTGGCACAATCTCTGCCAATGGCGAAGCTGATATTGGCCAGCAAATTGCAGATGCAATGCAGCGTGTGGGCAATGAAGGCGTCATCACTGTTGAAGAGAACAAAGGTCTGGAAACAGAAACCGTTGTTGTTGAAGGCATGCAGTTTGATCGTGGCTACTTATCACCTTACTTTGTAACTAACCCTGAAAAAATGACAGCCGAGCTGGAAGATGTAATGATCTTGCTGCACGAAAAGAAATTGTCATCTTTACAGTCAATGGTACCTTTGCTGGAGCAAGTTATCCAGTCTGGCAAACCTTTGCTGATCATCGCCGAAGATATCGAAGGCGAAGCTTTGGCAACTTTGGTTGTGAACAAATTGCGCGGTGGTTTGAAAATTGCTGCGGTTAAAGCACCAGGCTTCGGCGATCGTCGCAAAGCCATGATGCAAGATCTTGCAATCTTGACTGGTGGTCAGGTGATTTCTGAAGATCTCGGCATGAAGCTTGAATCTGTAACTATGGATATGCTCGGCACTGCCAAGCGTATTTCGATTACTAAAGACGAGACGACTATCGTTGAAGGTATGGGTGCCAAAGCTGAGATCGAAGCGCGTGTTGCTCAGATCCGTGGCCAAATTGAAGAAACAACTTCAGATTATGACCGTGAAAAACTGCAAGAGCGCGTTGCCAAATTGGCAGGCGGTGTTGCTGTGATCCGTGTTGGTGGTATGACAGAAGTTGAAGTTAAAGAGCGCAAAGACCGCGTTGACGATGCCTTGAACGCGACCCGTGCGGCCGTGCAAGAGGGTGTTGTCGTTGGTGGTGGTGTTGCCTTGATGCAAGCTGGTAAAACTTTGATTGGAATGGAAGGTGCTAATCCTGATCAAACCGCTGGCATGAAAATCATCCTACGTGCAATTGAAGCACCTTTGCGTCAAATTGCTGAAAACGCCGGCGTCGATGGCGCTGTTGTTGCAGGCAAAGTACGTGAAAGTGACGAGCCTAACTTTGGTTTCAATGCTCAGACTGAAGAGTATGGTGATCTGTTTGCTTTCGGTGTTATCGATCCTGCTAAGGTTGTGCGTACAGCTTTGGAAGATGCAGCCTCTATCGCTGGTCTGTTGATCACAACCGAAGCTATGGTTGCTGATAAGCCAGAAAAAGCAGGCGCTGGTGGTGGCGGAATGCCGGACATGGGCGGCATGGGCGGCATGGGCGGCATGATGTAAGCCAGCCGGCTTTTTGTAACCTAACTTACCAAAGGCCCGCGTCCAACGCGGGCCTTTTTTTGTTTTATGTAAGTGTGTCGGATGGTTATTTTTTTTGGATGAAATCGCGAAAGTATTTAGAATAAGAGGCTCCCATTTCTTATATTACAGCCACAAAGCTCCTATCTGAGAGCTATGCCCCGATTATGTCTCATATTTTACTCTTAGCCTCCACTACTGGCTGCTGCTCAGGACTGTGTCATTTTACTGTACGGGCTGTGGCTCGCAGTGAGGCGTCGTTTGCGCTGATGGCGCGGAGCCTAAAGACGCAGAGCTATCGTGTGCAAAACCTGAAATTTTCGACCCACAGCAAAATAATTGCAGAATTGGTTAGCGATACGATCCCTCAGGCGCTGAAGGCCTATGGTTATTAGCGCCTGCATTTTGTCATTCATTCCCTCGGTGGGATCATGGCGCGAGCTTATTTGGTTTTGGCTAAACTGAAGAAACTCGGCCATGTGGTGATGTTGGGTCCGCCTAACAAAGGCTCCAAGGTGGTGGATGTCACGCAGGCTTTGGCTGGGTTCGAATGGGTCAGCGGTCCAGCTGACCGCCAGCTGAGCACGGACCCCAAAAGCCCGCCCAATCAATTGCCGTCGATCACCTTCTCGCTAGGGATTATCTCTGGGCGGGTGAGCTTTAATCCTTTGTACTCAAGTTTTATTTAGGTACCTGATGATGGCAATGTGTCGGTGGAAAGCACCCGCGTAGAGGACATGCATGATCAACTGGTGCTGCCGATGAGCCATACATTTATGATGAACAATCCATTGGTGATCGCCCAAGTTCAAGCCTATCTAAAGCAAGGGGCGTTGGACCACAGTTTGACCCTGCGTGATACGAGTTTAGAAGTCTTGTAAAAGGCATTGAGACGCAATGAGGCCAGGCGTTAACTGCGAAAGTTGACATGACCCATCTTGCGGCCAGGCTTGACCTCTAACTTGCCATAGAGATGCAGGGCTGCATTGGTTTTGCGCAGCTCGGGTAGGCGGTCCATATCGTCACCGATGAGGTTTTCCATCCGGATATCACTGTGGCGCGCAGATCGGAAGAAGGGCCAACCGGCCACGGCCCTGATATGTTGCTCAAATTGGCAAATGTCACAGCCATTTTGTGTCCAATGGCCTGAATTGTGCACGCGGGGGGCAATCTCGTTGACGATGAAGCCGTCTGCGGTGACGAACAGCTCAACCCCCATAACTCCCACATAATTCAACTTATTCAGAATCTTAGCAGCTATCAAAACCGCATCCATGCGCTGCGATGTGGTGAGATTGGCCGGGACGGTTGTGGTGTGTAAAATCCCATCGCGGTGCACGTTTTCACTGGGGTCAAAGCACGCTACTTGGCCGTCGCTGGCCCTTGCCGCAATCACTGAGACTTCATGACTGAAATCGATGAAGCCTTCCAAGACGGAGGCGGAGCCGGCCATAGCCTGCCAGGCGGCTGGCATATCTGACGCCTGTTTGAGGCGCATCTGACCTTTGCCGTCATAGCCCATACGGCGGGTTTTTAGGATCGATGGCGCGCCGATACGCGCGACGGCAACGTCAGCCTGTTCGGCGTTTGTCACATCAGCATAGGGCGCGACTTTGAGGCCCAATCCCGTGAGAAACTCTTTTTCGCTCAAACGATCCTGAGACACGGCAAGTGCCTGACGGCCGGGATGAATTGGGCAGATATCTTCAATGATATCTAGGGCCGACATCGGGATGTTTTCAAATTCATAGGTGATGATGTCAACAGATTGTGCAAAGGCTCGCAGGGCCTCGATATCGTCATAAGAGGCCATTGTCACCCACTGGGCCACTTGGCCCGCTGGTGGATTGGCGCCGGGTTCAAAAATATGCGTGTTCAGCCCAAGACGGCTTGCAGCCACGGAGAGCATTCTGCCCAATTGGCCGCCGCCCAAAATCCCAATCGTGGCCCCTTGGGGCAATGGGTTATTCATCAACAGGCTCCTGCGGAATAGAAGCCGAGAGCGCCGCGCGCCACGCGTCAAGCCGGGCCGCAATCTCAGGGTCCTGCGTGGCTAGCATGCCCGCAGCCATCAAGCCTGCATTTGCAGCACCTGCAGGACCAATTGCCATTGTGGCCACCGGGTAGCCTTTTGGCATTTGCAGAATGGAATACAGGCTGTCGATACCCGAGAGCGCTTTGGTTTGTACAGGAACACCAACAACCGGAATACGGGTTTTTGAAGCCACCATGCCGGGCAAATGTGCAGCGCCTCCAGCGCCGGCAATGATCACTTTTAAACCACGCTTAATTGCGCTTGTGCTATAGTCCCAAAGCCGGTCGGGGGTGCGATGTGCCGATACGATTTTGCTTTCGTAGAGAATGTCCAAAGCGTCGAGTATATCGGCGGCGTGTTTCATTGTGGGCCAATCTGACTGGCTGCCCATTATTATTCCGACATGCACCATAGTTTTGCCCCGTATTTTACCGCTAGAGAAAGCTTAAATTAACCTATCGCGGAAGATTAGGCAATAATATCGGGCGTGAGTTCGTCTTCGAATCTGGCAATTTGATCCTTGAGGAGCAATTTTTTCTTTTTAAGCCGTTTTACTGCCAGCTCGTCGATGCCTTTTTCGGCCAATAATGAAATGGCCAAGTCGAGATCGCGATGCTCTTGGCGCAGCACTTCAAGCTGGATTGCCAATACCTCGATATGGTTTAGTTGGCTGCCGGCTTGCATGGGAGACCTCTCGCATATTTCTCCCTCTTATAGTGGTTTTAAGTCGAATTGAGAAGCAGGCACTTGCGCATGTAACCATTGATCACCATATCTCTTAATGGAGATTGCCTCTGGAGGGATCTTTGAGACCGTCGCTTTATAAAGGACCATGATATGTCGAAATTGACCCTCGGAACCCACCCCTTTTTGCTGGGATTTGATCAGCTTGAACGGTTGGTCGAGCGCACGGCAAAAACTGGTAATGAGGGTTATCCTCCTTATAATATAGAACAAACCTCCGAGAACTCTTACCGGATCACCTTGGCTGTGGCAGGCTTTGGTGATCATGATTTGTCAATCACCGTTGAAGATAGCCAGTTGGTTATTCTTGGCCGTCAAGCAGATGAAACAGCGGATCGGGTGTATTTGCACAGAGGAATCGCCGCGCGGCAATTCCAGCGGACATTCCTGTTGGCCGATGGAGTCGAGGTGGGCGAGGCCATAATGGAACATGGGCTGTTGCATGTCGACCTAAAGCGCGCTCTACCAGAGACAGTGATTCAGAAGATTAAGATCAAAAGAGGATAAGCAGATGAAAGATCAATTTGGCGTTTTAGCAGATCGCATTGTTTACCTTAAACCCATCGATAAGGCTGACTTGCCTGATGAGGTAATCGAAGAAACCAGGGATATCGACCAACTTTGGTCCGTTCACAATTCTGAGGGTGAGCAATTGGCATTGGTTGGCGATTTGGATCAAGCCTATGATATGGCGCGTGAGTTTAGCTACTCACCGATGACCCTGCATTAATACATTGAGATTCAGACTGAACCGCTGGCTTTGGTGATAGAGTATGTGGTGACAATCGGCGCGCGGGTCAGCTGAATGTGATCCGCGCGGCGTTCTTATGGGCCGATCAAGCCCATGCTTTCCAGCTTCAGCAAGACCTGATGCGCGCAGTTGTCGACTTCCACATACTCAGTTTCAAGGCGCAATTCAGGCGTCTTGGGAACATCATAGGGGTCTGAAATTCCTGTGAACTCCTTGATTTTTCCGGCACGGGCGAGCTTGTAGAGACCCTTACGGTCCCGACGCTCGCATTCATCTATCGAGGTGGCGACATGTACCTCAACAAAGGCCCCAAAGGCCTCCACGTCCTCGCGCACGGCATGCCGGGTCGTGGAATAGGGGGCGATGGGGGCGCAGATGGCGATGCCACCGTTTTTGGTGATTTCGGAGGCGACATAGCCAATACGGCGGATGTTCAAATCGCGGTGCTCTTTGGAAAAACCAAGCTCTGACGATAGGTTTTTGCGCACAATGTCACCGTCAAGAAGGGTGACAGGCCGCCCACCCATTTCCATTAATTTGATCATCAAGGCATTGGCAATGGTCGATTTTCCGGATCCTGAAAATCCTGTGAAAAACACCGTAAAACCCTGTTTGTCACGCGGGGGTCGTGATTTACGGAGCTCACTAACCACCTGTGGAAAGCTGAACCATTCGGGGATTTCCAAACCTTCGGACAGCCTGCGGCGCAGTTCGGTGCCAGAGATGTTCAAAACTGTGAAACCTTTTTCCACCTCATCGGTGGGCTCATATTGTGCG
>Ga0209712_10002891_pt1 | contig 14037 bp, 15 predicted proteins | sample ArcOceMetagenome_FD_187443 | JGI IMG/M metagenome (GOLD analysis project Ga0209712, IMG submission 187443) | Marine eukaryotic phytoplankton communities from Arctic Ocean - Arctic Ocean - Greenland ARC118M Metagenome (SPAdes) (version 2) | ecosystem: Environmental > Aquatic > Marine > Oceanic...
TTTAAGCAAAGGAGAGTTTATGGAAACACAAATAAGATCTTATATTACAACCTCGAAAGGGGTTAAGTCGGTAAACGTTTTTGGTTATGCTACTAAAGGTGTTCCTGGATTAGAAATTAATGGGGTAGGAAAATTATCCAAAAATATAAAAGAAAAACTCATTTATCTAACTAGAACTAGAAGAATGAAATTACCCACCAAAAGATTTGTCATCTGTGTTGATATTAATGATCTTGATGGAGATATTCCATGGAGTGAACTTAAGTGGCTTGAGTTTCCGATTCTTTTATCATTTTGGTATCTAGCTTCTCTTCTTCCTATAAGTAAATTAGATGATTGTCTGTGCGCTGGATGGATTAGCTCTATTGGAGATATTTTTCAAACTCATTCTCCATCTCATTTAAAGTTTGAGTTATTAAAAAAATTAAGTCCAGTAGAAGTAATGGACTTAAAACTCATAACTTTCGTGAATGAAAATGAAGGGGATTTCTATGCAATAGATTCTGCAATGTTATTAGAACATATCGAAAATATAAACTTTAAATTAGATTATATTGATAATAATTCAGCAATTCCTATAAATTCGTTCATTGCGTGATCACTTTTTTCTGAACAATCAGATAGAGGAACGGCCATAACTTTACCTTCTCTAACAACTATAGCGTTTTGTGTTTTACCTTCAAGGATTGATTGAACAGCAGTTTGTCCCATTATAGATGCGTAAAATCTATCATTAGGTGTTGGGCTTCCACCTCTTTGGATATGGCCTAAAATACAAACTTTAGAGCAGATATGGTGCATGTCTTCAAGAACGTGAGCCACATCATAACTTCTTCCAGGCTTTTCTCCTTCAGCAATAATAACTACTGAAGAGTTTTTTCCACGGCGAAGACCGCGTCTGATATCATCAGAAATTTGTTTATAATCAATATTATCTGTATTTAATAAAACATTTTCTGCTCCAGAACAAATTCCTACTTTTATCGCAATAGAAGATGACCTTGCTCCCATTACTTCAATTAAAAATGTTCTGTCGTTTGCTTGGGCGGTATCACGAATTTTATCCACGGCTTCAATTGCAGTTTGAACAGCTGTATCAAAACCTATCGTATAATCTGTTCCAGATATATCATTATCAATTGTTCCAGGAATTCCTATAACAGGTACCCCAAAGTCTTCATTGATAGCAATTGCACCTTTGAATGATCCGTCTCCACCAATAACAATAAGGGCATCAACGCCTCTGTCTTCAAGGATTTGAGCTGCTTTTTCTCTAACATGTTTCTCTTTAAATTCTGGGCATCTAGATGTGTACAGAATTGTTCCACCACGTTGAATAATATTTCCAACACTAGAGGCCGTCATCTCTTCCATATCGTTATTTATAAGTCCTTGGTATCCTCTTTTAATACCATATACTTTTAGGCCCTCTCTAAGTGAACTTCTAACTATTGCACGAATCGCACAGTTCATTCCGGGACTATCACCACCACTGGTTAATACGCCAATAGTTCTAATTCTTCTTTTCGTTTCGCTCATGATGGGCCTTTATATATTAATCCATTTATTGAAAAATAGAGTTTCCAGTAAATTCTTTTGGTTTATCTAATCCTAACAGGTGAACAATTGTTGGGGCAACATCTTTTAATGCAGTATCAGTCGTACTTATATCCACTTTAGAATTCTCTAGTCCAGCTTGAATTAAAGCGAATGGAACCTCTGCATTAGTGTGAGAAGTTTGTGGGCTTCCATCAGGATAAGTCATTTGATCACAATTGCCGTGATCGGCAGTGATTAGCATTGAGATATTATTCTTTAAACAAATATCTCGGAGGTTACCAAGACAGTGATCAACGTACTCCATCGCCTTAACAGCTGCAGGATAATTACCTGTATGTCCTACCATATCTGGATTCGCAAAATTTACGATATAGACACAGAAGCTTTCATCGTTCAGTTTTTCGGAAAGCTTTTCAAGAACAATTGGGGCACTCATTTGCGGTTTTAAATCATAAGTTGCAACATCTTTTGGAGAGTTAACTAAAACTCTTTCTTCTCCTTCAAATGGCTTTTCTTCACCGCCATTAAAAAAGTAAGTTACATGAGCATATTTTTCAGTCTCAGCAATTTTAAAATGTTTCAAATTACTTTTAGATAAAAACTCAGACAATGTGCCTTTTACTTTTTCTCTATTAAATAAAATGGGAACTTCTGGAAACTCTTCATCAATGTATGGTGACATGCATAAGAAAAAATCTGGAATGATAGTATTATTAAAATACTCAAAATTCTTATCACAGAAAGCTTGGCTTATCTGTTTTGCTCTATCGGGTCTAAAGTTTATAAAAAATACTGAATCCTCTGATTTTATAGCACTTGCTTCATTAAATAAAACTGGAGTTACAAATTCATCAAAAATATCTTTTGCATATTCAGACTCTAGGTACTCAGCCGGAGTAACATCTGTTTTTGACCCAAGACCCGTCATCATGTCATAGGCTTGTTGAATCTTTTCCCATCTTCTGTCGCGGTCCATTCCAATTGATCGACCTTGCATAGAGGCAAAAGTAAATCCACCATGCGCTTCTAATTCTTTAATATATTTAAGGCCATTTTGACGAGGAGTATCTCTACCATCCATAAAGGCATGAAAGAAAACTTCTACATCTTTGGTTCTTAAAATATCTAGTATCGACTTTAAATGCTTAATATGTGAATGAACTCCACCATCGGAAAATAAACCCATTAGGTGAATTCGTCTAGAACCTGATTGCGCTTTTGAAATTAGCTGTTTCATTAGCTCCATATTTTTTAATGTATCAACAGATATGGCCTCATTAATTCTAACAAGGTCTTGTCTTACCGGGCGACCAGCACCCATATTCATGTGGCCTACTTCAGAGTTGCCAGCAACACCTTTTGGAAGACCAACAAGTTCTCCACCGGGTTGTATTGTTGTATTTGGATAAGTTGAAATCATAGAATCTAGATTTGGAGTCTTTGCATCTTTAACAGCATTGTTTGTTTCATTATCTGAAAACCCCATACCATCACAAATTACTAGTAATACTCTTTTTGCAGAACCGAAAAGTACTTTTGACATTATGTTCTCCTAATTATGATAAGGATGATTATTCTTAATCGTTATAGCGCGATAAAACTGTTCTATAAATAAAATTCTAGCGATTTTGTGTGGAAATGTAAGCTTTGATAGAGAAACCTTATCACTCACTTGTTGCATAATTTCATCGCTGTGACCTTCGGCTCCAGCAATAAGAAAAATAATATTTTTATGCTGATTTTCAACCTTGTCGAAGAGCCATTTAGAGAAATCAACACTCTCTCTCTCTTTTCCAAACTCACAAAGAGCAACTAAATAGGGAGGTGAATCCTTACAAATATCTTTGACTCTCTTTAGGACTTCTTGACCTTCTGCATCTTTGTTTTCAGCACGTGCTTTGACTTCATGAATTTTAAGATCAGGACTACTAATTCTTTTAAAATAAGAGTTTTCTATTTCTTCAAGATTTTTATCTTTAAGTTTGCCAACAACAATTAGATGAACAGTCTTACTCATTAGAAAATTTTACTAAAAGTAGTTATTAGTAGAGTCTTCTTTTGTTACTTCAGTTTGAGGTGTACTAAAGTAATATTCTTCAGGAATTGTAATTTGAGGATAGTCTTTCCATAATGTATCAAGGTCAAAAACATCACGAGGAGTTTCTTGAAATAGATGAACAATAACATCTGCAATATCAAGTAAGATCCACTCAGCGTCGCTCGTTCCTTCAAGTGACATTATATTTTGCTTATTATCTCTTAAGTTTGAAGTCATTTCATGAATGATTGCTCTAGCTTGAGTAACGTTTGTGGCCGTTGCAATTATATTATAATCACATAGAGAGCTTGATTCTCCAACATCAAATATCTTTATATTAATGCCTTTAAAATTAGCTATGATCCAAGAACAAGCAAGAGCTATATTCCTTGGATATTCAATACTTTTATCATTGATAATCTTACTAACTTCTTTTGCTATAAATGCATTACCCATTTTGATCTCACTCGTTATTTGTTTTTTGACCTTTGGTCTTAAACATTATTCTTTTTAATATATCTATATTTAAACCAGATACAGATGAGATAGGCAGAACTTTTTTCTGTAATCTATCCTCCATAAAGGCCCTATATTCTTCTATTTCTTCTTCTTGCATAGCATCTATTTTAGTTAAACAGATAATCTCTGGCTTATTATAAAATTGATCATGATCGTACTTTAAAAGTTCATGCCTAATAATTGCATAATCATTCATAGCTTCTTCTGGAGAAATTAACATTGAACAGTCCACTAAGTGAACTAAAGCTGATGTTCTTTCTATATGTTTTAAAAACTGATGGCCTAGTCCTTTTCCTTCACTTGCATCTTCAATAAGACCTGGAATATCAGCGACAACAATTGAATTCTCATCATCTATTTTTACTACACCTAGGTTTGGCTCTAAAGTTGTAAAAGGGTAGTCAGCTATTTTTGGTCTTGAATTAGATATTGAAGAAATTAGTGTCGACTTACCAGCGTTTGGTAAACCTACTAGAGCAATATCTGCTATAAGCTTAAGTTCTAGTCTTATATCTAGAGTAACTCCTGGTTCACCCTGTTGAGCTTTCCTGGGGGCTTGGTTAGTTGCAGTCTTGTAATAGGTATTACCTAGACCACCACGTCCACCTTTAGCTAATTCATGCTTATGGCCATGCTCATTTATGTCAGCTATTAATATATTGGTTTCAGAGTCAAAGATTAGTGTTCCAACAGGAACTCTTAATATGAAATCAAGTCCAGTAGCTCCATCCATTTGGGATTTTCCGCCACTTTCGCCGTCTTCACCTTTATAGAACTTTCTCCCTCTAAAATTTACAAGAGTGTTTATATTTTCATCGCCTTCAATGAAAACACTTCCACCGGTAGCACCGTTTCCACCGTCAGGGCCACCATAAGGTACAAACTTTTCTCTACGAAAACTGACCTTACCGTTCCCACCATCACCAGAGGCAACTTGAATTACTACTTCATCTATAAATTTCATTTCGGGGTTATATGCCTAAATTTTTGATATGTGAAGTCAAAAAAAAAGCACTCTTTAAAAGAGTGCTTTTTATATAAAAAATGAATTTTTAAATCTTCTTTTTTATTATGCAGATACTACAGAAACCATTTTTTTAGTTTTGTTGTAGTTGAAAAATTTAACTTTTCCATCATCTACTGCGAAAAGAGTGAAATCTCTTCCCATTTTAACACCTGGTCCAGCATGAAACTTAGTTCCTTTTTGACGAACAATGATGTTTCCGATTATTACAGCTTCACCACCGTACTTCTTAACACCTCTCATCTTAGGGTTAGAATCACGACCGTTACTTGTACTACCACCTGATTTCTTATGAGCCATATATTACTCCTATACCTTTTATTTTGTTTTATTTAACTAAGCTTTAATCGACTTGATTTTTAAACCTGTATAATGTTGTCTGTGACCGTTTTTCTTTCTGTATTTACCTGGTTTTAATACAGCAACGATAACTTTTCTAGCACGAGCTTGTCTAACAATCTCAGCTTCAATTTTTGCTCCTGCAACAACTGGCATTCCTACTTTCGGTGAATCTCCACCAATAAAAAGAACTTGATCTAATTCTATAGTCGATCCAATTTCACCTTCAAGCTTTTGAACGTCAACAACGTCACCTTCTTGAACACGATACTGATGACCTTTAATTTCAACAATTCCGTACATTTTAACTCCTTAATTATGACTAGCTAGGAGAGGAGTCATTATTTCTAACTAACCCTTCTTTTTGATCCTAGACCAGATCTATTTTGAACTATATCTTTTAAGATTTTTAGGGCCATATGTCAACAGTTATAAGGCCATGCATTAGCTTTTTATTAAACTTTTACTAGAAAATGCCCCTAACTCCTAGACCGGCCTCTCCTGCAAATACGCGCTGAGCAGCATATTGGGGTTCATTTTTTGCTCTAGACATTGGAGCTGAGAAAAAGACATGAAATTGAAGCGTCTTGTCATATTTGTGATTAATATCTGTATGAATATAGCTAAAGCCAGATTCTGGATCTAGTGAAGTATTAACTCTAAACATGACAAGATCAGAAAATTTATAACTATTTATTAGTGCAATAAAATTTTTCTTCGGAAGAAAGCTTTGTTGGTAATTCGCTTCAATAAATGTGTTGTCCTGATCATTTTTACCAAACTCAAGTCTACTTGTTAGAGCGTTAGTTAAATCTTTCTCATATCCAATTACGTAATGAAATAGACCTTTGTCACCTGCATCTTCTTTATCAAGTCTTTGTGAATTCCTTACTGCCTGACCAAATAATAGACCTTTATCAAAAGAGTATCTAACTTCAGCCCCGTACTTATGTCTTTTTTGATCTTCACCTAAAATATAATTAACATGGATCTGATCAGTATAGTCCCAGTCTCCGCGAAGCATTACGGTTCTTGTTATTCTGCTGTTGTAGTCTGTAAACTGTTTATCACCTAAAACATAGAAGTGAAGCCTGAAGTCGGTTGCAGAATTAATAAAAAATTTTAAACCATCATTTCCTTGTTTAATGTTTTGCAGTGTTGAAAAAGCTGCAGGAAGCATAAAAGGGTCAATTGGATTAAAAGTATATCCCTCACCATATTCAATATACATACGTCCAACTGTAAACTGAGTTTCATCATCTCCCCATTGGTAGGCGAACTTACTTAAGATAGATTCAGTGATTGCTCTGTCTGACTTATCAATTTTTCTAAGCTTAAACATATTTCTTAGAACAACGTTGTTTGGGTAGTTTGAAAATCTTGGTGCGACATAATCATCTTTATATAAATTACTTTCGCTATATCTAAAAAACCAATTTATTTTAAATGAGCTTTTTCTAAACATAAATGTCCCGTCAATATTTCCATAGACTAGATTCATTGTTTCAGAGTTCCAGTTCTGGCCTAAATCTTTTGCCGTTTTGGTGTTTTGCAGACCCTTTACTTGAGCATCTACGTTGCCTTTAAAATCTGCCTTTATTTGAGCCTGGGCCATACTAGACAGTGAACATACTAAAACTACAATCGCAAAGAACCTGATCATAAAACTCTCTTTATTTCTTAAGGTAAAATTTATCTTCCTTTATCGCCTTAAGTCTAAAGTATAAGGCTTGTTTCGTCGATTATATAATAGAGGAAAACTTCAATTTCTCAATTATGAGCTTTGAGGTGGAATTAGTTATGAACAGTGAAGTTACATATTATCAATATCAAAAAGAACTAGATTATCCTGTATTTGTTAGGTTTGAAGATAAAGACTTCGAGCATAGCTTTTCAAGTATTCTCGATTCATTTGGATTTACGAAATTAACTGACGCTGAACTAAAAACTGTTTCACTTGAACAGAGTCAAACTAAAGTTCTTAGAATCAATAAAGCAAGCTTAAGAGTTTCTAAACAAATTGATCAAGGCCATAGCCTAGATGAATACGGTCCCGAAAATATTACGCAACTTGGTAGTTATGATGTTTATAAATACAAGGGTGTTGGGATGTTGATCTTTGGAGATGGAAACTACTTTTGGGAATTAGGCGTAAAGAGTAACGTTGAGAAATATGCAAATGAAATTAAAACAATGATGGTTCGTTATTTAAGCTGGGCCTTAGCACCAAAAGGTATTATTAGCTTTTGGGGAGTTCCAGTTGATGAAGGTATTGTTGTAATGAAACCAAAAGAAGCTAACTTCGAATCAATCTTTATTGATATTGAAGCTGGTGTTTATATTACTCAAGACGGTGTTAAAGATATGCCTTCAGGTATGCAAGTTTTGAGACTTGATGAAAGTTTAAAAGGCCGTGTAAAAAGAATGAGTAAAGAAGAGCTTGTTAGCTTTTTAAGCACGAATAATTGTTACTTCTCTTATCAAGGTCTAGATTTTAGAGTGCGTGCAGCAATTTATGAATTTGTTACTATGGTTGATGGCTATGTTTATCCTATTGAAAACTTTCAGCCAAGAAACGAATTAGATGCAGCTTAAGTTTTAAGCTACTACTTAGACATCCACTCATTTACATAACTTTGTATTTTTAAAGCATATTGAGCTCTATTGGTATCACCATTGTACTGCTCAAGAGCAATTTTATAAATTCCAGACATATTGCAAAATTCACAAGATTTAGTAGCATTCGCGAGATAAACTTTTAAAAGCATAGCTCCTGCAAAAATACTGAATTTTTTATTATTATAAAATGCTTTTTTTACTTCTAAGTTTGATTTATTATAAAATAAGTCTTTAAAACTATCCCATTCAAAGCCTAAACATCTCTGGCTTGTTGATTTAAAATAAGTAATATTGCTCTGTCTCGCATAAGACTTTCCACGATTACCAAGTTGGTCTCTTAGCTCTTTTATTCCAGCACCAGTCATTTGTGTAAGCCCAGCTGCACCGGTTTTACTTTTAGCTTTTGTTTTAAAAGTAGATTCTTTTCTTATGAGTCCTGCTAAATAAACGGGATCAACTTCATAACAGCTAGCAGCTGATAGAATATTTTTGGCCAAAGAGCTAACGGTAGCAGCTTTTAGCTTATTATTACTTGTTTGAATAAAGCTTTCAATATCAGACTGGGTAACCTGATTATAGTATTGATAATTATCTTTAACAGACAGATTTGAAGGCCACATACCTAATACGGATTTGCTAGAAGCAAAAACCAAAGTAGGTAAGATAAAACTAGTAATAAGGAGAATAAATAAGAGAGTTCTTTTCATTCTATTATCCTCTCAAATAATCTGATTTAGATCAGAAAAATTGTAAGGATTTCAAAGGGTGTTAAAAAAATGTACAGTGCTAATTAGCTGTAATTTAGGGTTTATCATTGAACTTCTCTAAAAGAGGCTGATAAGAGCCTCCATATTTATGCTTAACTTCTTTTACTGCATAGAAAATGGGAAAGCAGGTAATAGTACAGGCCCCAGAGTATACATGCTTAATATTCTTTTTATTAGTCCAAACATAAATTGCTGACTCTTCAGTCTTTTTGTAAAAGTCTTGTTTTCCGAATCTATTTATTAATGACTGATGGAAAATATCATGAAGAAAGTATTGAGGGAGTCTTGCATGAAAGTCAGTTACCGTTCCATTAATTGTCTGAACTAGAATGGCAAATTTGTATCTAATATGTTCGATATAATACTTGTAGGTAATGAAAGGACCTTGTTTAAACATTACTTCTTTTTTACCTGGATACTTCTTATTAATATCTACGAGTTTCTTGCCTGGCATGAAATCTTGGAACTTATCTACGCTAAAATTGTAATTAGGTGGCTCTATCTTGGCCGTTACGTTGGTAACAGCAATTAAATAAAATATGGCTAGACATAGAAATCTCATAGACTTGATTATTACATTTATAAGTGCCTATTATTGCACAGCGGAATATTTTTCTTTTAGCTTGTGATTTCTAGAACAGTTATAATAATAATGAAAGATGACAAAGTCATAATATAAGTAAATAATTGATTTTACATAGTTTTTTGAGAGAAAAACGTCCAACTAAACTAGGAGTGGTTTGTGATTAGGACTAAATTAATAACATCATTAGTTGTATTAGGTTTTGCGTTTGGTTGTGCTGTTCCTAATCAAAATAAGACTGACAAAAATATTGAGAAATCAGCTCAAAATATAATAGAACAAAGTTCTAAAAGAATTCAAAAACACTTAATAGATAAAACTCTTCCAACTTGTGTTAGCTGTATTGTTGGTAGTGCTGGAGATGCGGATCTTAAAAAGTCTGAAAAGCAAATCTACTTTCTCTATGGAGCTGAACATTTAAAGCTTCAAAATACATACTTTGATATTCCTGTTGTTTATAATGCAGCTACAAAAAAGTGGATTAAATACTTTACTGGTCGTGGCCGAGCTTTATTTGCTAGATATGCAGCTCGTGCAGGAAGATACGCTCCAGTTCTTAGTAAAATACTAAATGACCAAGGTCTACCTCGTGACTTAATTTATTTAGCAATGGCCGAGAGTGGATTTACAAATAATGCAAGATCTTGGGCCAAAGCCGTTGGTCCTTGGCAGTTTATGCCTTATACAGGAAAAAGATTTGGACTAGATGTTGAATTCTTTTTAGATGAAAGACGTGACCCCTTAAAAGCAACAGTAGCAGCGAGTATGTACTTAAGAGACCTATATGAAATGTTCGATTCTTGGGAGCTTGCTATGTCCGGTTATAATGCTGGTGAAGGTAAGATGCGAAGAGCGATTCGCCGTTATAGAACTAAAAACTTTTGGAAAATTAGAAAAGGTCGCTATTTAAAACCAGAGACAAAAAACTATGTTCCAAAAATCATGGCCTTAGCAATAATTGGAAAAAACTTAAATACATTTGGGTTTAATAATATTGAATTTCATAAATCTCTAGATTTTGAAGAGATCAATGTTCCAGCAAATACAGACTTATATAATGTTGCAAGTGTTCTTGGAACAACTTTTGAAGAAATTAAAAAATACAATCCAGAACTAATTAGATGGCAAACACCTCCAGGTGGTTCAGGTTATGTGTTGAGACTTCCAGTAGGAATGAAATCCAAGTGGACTGCTATTGCTGACAAATCAGTAGTTATCGCAAAAGATTATAAAGTCTATCAACTTAGGGGCTATGCTAGTCTTCATCAAGTTGCACGAAAGTTTAAAGTTCCAGCAAAAGTACTCTCTCAATTAAATGATATTGCAATAGGTAAAAAGCTATTTCCAAAAACAGCAATTTATCTTCCTTTTAGATCTGATCATAAAAGAAAAAAGAATAGACTTTATTCTGACCTTTATGAAAAACCTCGTAAAAGCGTTGTTAGAAGGCGTACATATCAGAAGTGGGTTAAGCGTGGAAAGGCCCGTGGAAAGAATATTGCTAATCCAAAACAGTTTTATATCGTAAGAAAAGGTGATACTCTTTGGAATATTGCCAGAAAGAACGGTGTAAATATCAACACTATTATTCGTTCAAACTACAAGCTAGTTAAGCGTAGAATGATTCTTCCTGGTGATAAGTTAGCAATACGCTAGTAAATTATTTAGGAGAGAATACGCATGGCAGGTTTTGGTTTAAGAGCTTTAAAAAAAGTTCAAGAAGATGAATCTCTAAAAGATACAAGACACTACATCCCATATATTGTTTATGGTGATAACTCATTTGCAGTTTTAACGTATTTAAAACTGCTTGAGCTCCATGGTGCTGATAAAGTTAAGCTTATTTGTGAAAGCCCAATTGATCAACAATCTATAATTAGTGAATGGAAGTGTTCAATCAATTCTCTACGCTCTTCTGATGTTGCTGAAGCTCTAATGCATAAAAAATCTAAATTAGAAATCTTACCAAATAATACTGTTAATATGTTTTATAAAGACGCAAAGTTTCACAAGTTCACTGGCAGAGCCAAACCCCACGAACTAAAAGAAGATGAAAACTACTTTATTAATTCATCATTTCAATTAAAACAAAGTGGTCTCTTTACAGATGAGCAGTGGAACTCACTGGATGAAACTCTAAGTGCAGGTCAATTAAATAAATATATTAGTCATATCGAAATTTGTGAACCAGATGATTTAATTGAAAAATCTAACTTTAAAATACACACCGGTGAACGTGAAAACTTTGAATGTGAACTTCTTTACTGGTGTCAAAGCCCAAAAGTATTTTATAAAAAAGTAGAAGATAAAGAATCAATTATTGATGATCTTGCAAAGTACTGTTCAACTTTAGAGCACAGAACAGGACTAGTAATTCATTTTGATGTTGATAAAAAAGTATACGAAAATAAAGCAACCGTTTTTCTTCCTCAAAGTGCTACCCATGAGTGGGGTCATTTTCTTTGTGACTTTAGTGACTTTAATGAGGCCACAGGTAGACAGGAGTTTTCTTGTTTAATGTTCGTTAATGAAGATGAAGTTAACGAAGAAGAACTAGCTAAAAAAATTAGATTAATGAAAAGAGTAATAGAGAGAGTCTTCTCTGACTTTTCAAAATCAAGATACGATGAAGTCATTCACTATAGCCAAGAGCTGTTTATTAATAAGTGTGATGACTCATTAGTTAAAAGCCTAAAGTCTCTCCCAATTAAGTTTATAGGCCAAGGTGCCCCTATAGATGCAGAAAACTCAGAAAATATAAATTATATTCCAAGAGCTATCATTAGTTATCTAGATTTGTAGCATTAAAAAAGCCTCTATCACTAGAGGCCATTTATAGTTGAAATATATTATATATTAAGCTTACATTTGAGACTGAATAAAGTTTTGCTCACCAACTTGATTTAATAGACTGATTTGAGTTTCAAGCCAATCAACATGCTCTTCTTCACTTGCTAAAATTTCAGCAAATAAATCACGAGAAACATAATCTCTTTCTTTTTCAGCTAATTCGATACAGTCTTTTAAAAATGGAACTGCTTCATTCTCAACACTAAGATCTGATTCAAGAACTTCTTGAATATTTTGACCTATTTTAATTTTTCCAAGTTTTTGAAGATTTGGAAGCCCTTCTAGAAAAAGTATTCTTTTGATTAATTGATCTGCATGTTTCATTTCATCAATTGAAGCATCGTATTCGAATTTACCAAGCTTATCCATTCCCCAATCTTCAAGCATTCTTGCATGTAAAAAATATTGGTTAATAGCAGTTAATTCACGAGTTAGAACACCGTTTAAGGCCTCAATAATCTGTGGGTTGCCTTTCATTTATATCTCCTGTTAAGTATCAAATTGATAGTTATAAGAGCTACATTATTTAGAATTAGTTTCGTTTTGTCGAGGAGCAGTTTTGGATACAATAGGAGTTGTATTGCTTTGTCTAATAAGATCTATAGCTTCGATTACACATTGACCACAGTCAGAACCTACACCTAAAGACTTAAGAACATCCTTAGTATTTGATTGCGTAATTAGTGCATTTTGAATGTCTTTATCTGTAATACCTCTACATATACATACGTACATACCAAGCTCCTATATGTTACTTATACTACATCGGTTTGATATATAAAACAATTAATTTATAGTGGGAACAAGTTACAATGTATGGCTAACTAGTTGATATTGTATTGTGCTGCGCGCTATTTCTTCTCTTTAAACCTATTTAAGTAGAAAAAGATCCAGATAAATATCGCTATAAGCATGATGGCCGCATAGGCCAGATGGTGTGAATAACTGTTTGTCATTAAGAAGGATGTTGCACGAGTTAAACCAGTAAATAAGGTCATTAGAATTATAGCTAGAAAAGTCTTTGAATCTTCCTTCTTTATATCCAAATTATTATGAGCTCTTGTTACTCGAGTTATTACCATAAAGGCTAAAAGAACAAATCCGTTAATAAATATAAGGTGCAGCCAGTGAGCCGTATTAATGGGATCTAGATGAAGCACAATAAATCCTGTAATAAGTGACCAGACTGAAAGCCAAACACCCCAGGCATGCCATGTTCGGCTTTTTGGGGCCCTATAGAGTTTAAACATAGAAACTGCCGGCATTAATAAAAAGAGAAACCTAAATAACACTGTAGATACTGAGTTGTTTAAAACATCAGAAATTAACTGAAAGTTATAAAGAATTATTAAGACTTTAAAGTCATTAGTTATGGGCCTTCCTGATTCATAATCTTTTCGCTGTTTTTTTACAACATCTGTGTGACCTAGAAGCCCCGGGATTAATCTCAGGCCAACTCCCATTATCACTCCTAGAAAATATCCAAAGTATAAAAACTTACGAGCATAAGCATCCATTCCAGGAATTGGTAGTAACCAAAGAAGCTCAGCCAAAGTGGCATAGAGAATCGCCATTGGTAAAAAGTAGAATGAGTAAGGGATCTTTTGTTTCGCTGTAAGTATTCTAGAGGCAAGAATTATTAATAAATAAAGATAAAAACAAAGCATAAATCCGTGAAAGATAAATGGAATACCATTTCCGAAAAGTGCGCATATTAGGAGAGTCGTAGAAATTAACA
>Ga0209712_10002893_pt1 | contig 14035 bp, 7 predicted proteins | sample ArcOceMetagenome_FD_187443 | JGI IMG/M metagenome (GOLD analysis project Ga0209712, IMG submission 187443) | Marine eukaryotic phytoplankton communities from Arctic Ocean - Arctic Ocean - Greenland ARC118M Metagenome (SPAdes) (version 2) | ecosystem: Environmental > Aquatic > Marine > Oceanic...
TTGCATCTGTTTATGTGTTTTTCTTATTTCAGGTAACTGAAAATAGTCATTGGAACATCGTACAATTCCATATTGACTAATTCATATTTGATAATAAAAAATGGCGTTGTCATAACCGTTTTTACAGGAATAAATTCACGATGTTCATACGTTCTCAAAAAATTGGTCGTGTGTTTACGCTCAAGAATTGATGAATTAGAACGCAGACTATCCGAATAATAATAAGTCGTTTTACCGAAGTTCATATCTATCGTATAAGACCGACAAACCAAACCATTAATCGTTGAAATGGTAGAATCATTCGTAATTACAAAGTCATTTTCATTTACTGTAAGCAGTTCATTATCAAGTGAATAAATGAAAATGTAATCGTTCTTTGTTAGGTGTTCATATACTAATTGTTCACTCGGAACATATTGAAACCAATGTACAATTTCGCTTCCTTGAGTTTCACTTCTAAAATATTTATCTTTAATAAATACCGTAACCGAATCGATATTTCCAGCTCGTTCTTTCAGTTTTTCAATCATTGCTTGATTAAAATTTTTATCATCAGAAGTGCCTTCCATAGATACTTTATATACTAATTTTCCTTGAAAATTATCAGTTTGAGCAAAGCTGAATTGTGTGGTAAAACACAGCATTATTAAAATGAAAAGTCTCATGAGTTAATTTTTTAATAAGAAAATGTACCGTCATATGATTTGTCATACAAATTAATATCAATTTTAAAAATTAACTAATATAATCCCTCGGGATGTCAAGTATTTTAGACTGAAAAATCCTCTTTACAAAATAAACTCTTCTTGCTTCTGCCGTTTTAGGTAATATTTCACATTTTCCTTTACCACAATATCCAACGGCAAGTATTGAATTTGCTCAACTTTTTCCTTTAAAATCAAGTGTTTAAAAATACTCATTACACCCAAGTAACCTTGGTCATTCGGATTTTGATTAATCAAAAAATCAATCTTATCTTCTTGTAAATATTTCAAATTATCATCAATTAAATCAAATCCGACTATCTTTATTTTCCGATTCGTGAGTTCACCCAAACAATCTACAACCTTGTAAGCACGGGAGTTTGTAACAAAAATTCCATGTAGCTTAGGATTATCTTTTAATAAATTCGATAGGAATCCTTTAAACATTTCATGATCATTGAAACTTTCAAAATCTTCTCTCAAAATATTTATTTCATCCTTTTTATGATTAGAAAAATAATCCCTGAAACCTCGTTCTTTTTCCAGTAAGTGATGTGCCGATTTCGTACTATAATCAATATTTAAAATACAAACCGTTTCCCCTTTATTCAATCCAAAATTTAATAATCTTGCACCCAAAATTCCACTTTGATAAGAATCCTGACCGACATAACACAGATAATTTGTATCTCTAAGTTTCGTATTAATCATCGTGTAGGGAATTTCAAGCTTTTCGCATTCGCCTGCGAGCCATCTCGCCTCTTCCACAAAAAGCGGCGGAAACAAAAGTGCCGATGGTTTTCCTTTCAAAGCCACTTTCGCACAACTCAAAAAATCTTTCGGATGTGAGAGGTCGAAATACGTAATATTTAATAAAAGTCCATAATGCTGAACTGCTTTTAATGCTTTCAAAATCCCTTTATCCGTTTGTGTCCAGTAAGCATCTATTATAGGATTCGGTAGTAATACCGCTACTTTAATCGTTCTGTTATAAGCCAAAGCACTTGCCAAATGATTGCGTTCATATCCTAATTCTTCGACAGCATCCATAATCCTTCTCTTTACATCTGCCGCTACATTTCCTCTATTGTGCAGCACTCTATCAACCGTTCCTGTCGAAACACCGACTTTATCCGCTATATCTTTTATTCTAACGCTCTTTTTCATAATAGTTCTTATGTATCAATTATTAATTATTCATTATAAATACGACAAAACCTATATCGTTCATTTATAAACTCCTTAAACGAATCCATAAAGATAGCAAATAATATTTTTTATGTGTTCGGGCACATGTAATATATATATTATGTATTTGTGAAAACAAATCATAAATATTTTGTGTGTTCGCACACAGTTTTTAAAAAATTTGCATACCTTTATAATACAATAAAAAATAATTCAAGTTAATTCATCCGATAATATTAGTCAGATTGTGCAGATAGCAATAGGTATAGACATAGGCGGAACTTCAACAAAAGTCGCTGTCGTCAGTAACGATGGCCAAATAATCGAACGGCAAAGTTTCTTGATGAAGAAATTTGATAACGAATGGAGTTACTTCCAGGCACTTTTTAATACGATTCAAGATTTATTAAATAATCATTTAGATAAAGAAGTGGTCGGTATTGGTGTTGGTTCTCCGAGTTGTATTCCTGCAAAAGGGATTATAAAAGGGGCGGCAAATCTTCCTTTTTCTCATCAAGTTGAGATTACGAAGATTTTGGAAACGAAATTTCAATTACCAACTTACCTGATTAAAGATGGAAATGCAGCCGCTCTGGGCGAAGGTCAATTTGGAGCAGCGAAAAATATGACCAACTTTATTGTTTTGACTTTAGGAACTGGATTAGGCTGTGGTGTCGTAGCGAATGATAATATCATTGGAGGAAATTATGGACAAGCGGGAGAATTAGGACATTCAATCGTAACGGAATATGGAAGAAGTTGTGCGTGTGGTAGAAAAGGATGTTTGGAAACTTATGTTTCAGCGACAGGAATCAAAAGAACATTATTCAAACTTTTGGCTTCTTCTCATTCGAATAGTGAATTGAGAAATGTTACATTCAATCAACTTACCGCAAAAATGATTTCGGAAGAAGCTATAAAAGGGGACCTTGTTGCTCAAGAAGCTTTCACTTATACCGGTGAGATATTGGGCAAAAAAATGGCGGATTTAGTAACGCTTTTTGAACCTGAAGCTTTTTTCCTCGCAGGAGGATTGGCAGATGCCGGAGCGTTGATATTTCAACCAACGATTAAGTTCATGGAAGAGAATTTATTAGATTATTATCAAGGTAAAATCAAGGTTTTACCATCTTCATTAAAAACAAATGAGGCGGCAATTTTAGGACCTGCTTCCTTAGTTTGGAAAAATCAATCTATGAGTCAATTAAATTCAAAATACAAAGTATTTAAAATAAATAACTCCTAAAAGTATATAAAAGGTCGAGGTGAATAATTCGATAATTAAAAATCAAAAATCATTGATTATCAAAACATTACGACTATAATATTATTTTTATTTTTATTAATTTCAGACTTTGGACAGAATTAATAAAAGAAATTAACACGGGTCATTCAAATTTTAAATATTGAAAAAACTCGTAAAAATAGCAGCAATTCAAGTCTAAAACATTCCGTCCAAAGTCTAAATTAATTATATCATTATAACAATAAAAAATAACGAGCTAAATCTCAAATTATGGCAGTTATGGTAACATCATCAAAAGGACATTTAAAATACCAACTTAAAAGTTTGGAAAAAATTCCTGTTAGAATATGGGAAGATTCAACTGAGGCTTCTGCTCATGTTGCCAAATCGATTGCATTAGCAATCAGACAAAAGCAACAAGAAGGAGAACACATCGTGTTAGGATTAGCGACCGGTTCTTCTCCAATTGGTGTTTATAAAGAATTGGTGAGAATGCACCGGGAGGAAAATTTAAGTTTTTCCAATGTGATTACCTTTAATTTAGATGAATATTATCCAATGAATCCAACATCTCCACAGAGTTATGTTCGATTTATGTACGATTACTTATTCGACCATATTGATATTAATCCTAAAAATATTCATATTCCTGATGGAACGATTGCGATGGAGGATGTGGAGGAATATTGTGAGCAATATGAGAAAATGATTGACCTGGTCGGTGGTATTGATATTCAGCTTTTAGGAATTGGTAGAACCGGTCATATTGGTTTTAATGAACCAGGGTCGTGGAAAAATTCCAAAACTCGGTTGGTTCGTTTGGATAATATGACACGACGAGATGCGGTAAAGGATTTTGCGAAAGCAGATGCAGTACCTTATCGTGCGATTACAATGGGCGTTGGTAGTATTATGAAAGCGCATTCTATTTATATGCTGGTTTGGGGACAGCACAAGGCTTCTATCTTACAAAAAGCAGTAGAAGGTTCTGTGAATTCTATTGTTTCTGCCTCTTTTCTTCAAGAGCATCCGAATGTAAAAGTTGTAATTGATAAGGCAGCTTCTACAGAATTAACTCGTATCAAAACGCCATGGTTAATCGGAATGTGTAATTGGGATGATGATTTGATTTGTCAAGCAGTCGTTTGGTTATCGCAAAAAGCCGGTAAACCAATGTTAAAATTGACAGATAATGATTACAATGAAAATCATTTGAGCGAATTAATTATCGAATATGCTTCTTCTTATGATTTAAACATTAAAGTACATAATCGACTTCAAAATACAATTACAGGCTGGCCAGGTGGAAAACCAAATGTAGATGATGCACATCGTCCAGAAAGAGCAAACCCTTCAAAAAAACGAGTCCTTATTTTTAGTCCGCATCCAGATGATGATGTCATCTCAATGGGTGGAACATTCCTAAGATTAGTGGAACAAGGACACGATGTCCATGTGGCTTATCAAACTTCTGGAAATATTGCAGTGCATGATTATGATGCGTTACGCTTTATTGAATTCATGAAAGAATTTAATACCAATATTGATATTTTCAAAGAAGGTAGCGAAGCTGCGCTACAAAAAGCAACTGATTTTTTAAATAAAAAACACCCTTTCGAGAAAGATATTGAGGAGGTTCGATTAATAAAAGGTTTAATCAGAAGAGGGGAAGCTCGGGCAGGTGCAAGGTTCTGTGGTTTACCGGATTCAAATATTCACTTTCTAGATATGCCTTTTTATGAAACAGGTTCTACTCGCAAAAATGCAATCGGCGATGCAGATATTGAAATCATTAAAAACTTAATGACCGATATCAAACCTCACCAAGTTTTTGCAGCAGGTGACCTAGCCGATCCACACGGGACACACCGAGTCTGTTTGAATGCAATCTTTGAAGGCTTCCGCCAGTTAAAATCTGAAAAATGGATGGCCGATTGTTGGCTTTGGTTATACAGAGGTGCTTGGCACGAATGGGCCACACACGAAATCGAAATGGCTGTTCCTTTGAGTCCGATTGAGTTATTCAAGAAACGAAGAGCCATCTTCATGCATCAATCTCAAAAGGATACGCCACCTTTCCCCGGTGATGACGAAAGAGAATTCTGGGAACGTGCAGAAGATAGAAATAGATCTTCGGCCGAAAACTATCGAAACTTAGGCTTAGCCGAATACGAAGCGATTGAAGCTTTCCGCAGATGGAAATTTTAATTTAAAAATAAACCTGATAGGTTTTAATAACGTATCGGATTTTACGACGACCTATATTTTTTAATTGTTATTGATTAATAACCATTCGGCAAACGAAAAAAACAATTAATCAATAACAATTAACTATTTCACAGTTAATATTCATAGTCTATTATCAACCATACAAAATTAAATTTAGCATGAAGAATTTATTTACTTTATTTCTGCTAATGTTGGTAACGTTCAGCCTTTCGGCTCAAAAAACCATAAAGGGAACGATTACTTCAACAGACGGAGAAACCTTAATTGGTGTGACTGTTCAAGAGAAAGGAACCAGTAATGGTGTGCTTTCTGACTTCGACGGCGTTTACCAATTAACAGTAGCCGACGGAGCAACTGTATTGTTTTCTTACACTGGTTTTGCACCTTATGAAGTAACTGTTGGCGATGCTGACGCTTATGACATAACGCTTAAAGAAGGTGTCGATTTGGATGAAGTTGTAATTACAGCTTTAGGTATTTCGAGAGAGAAAAAATCATTAACGTATGCTTCTCAGGAGATTAGCGGTGATGAATTGACGGAAGTCAAAGATGTAAATGCAATTAATGCACTTACAGGAAAAACGGCCGGTATTCAAATTAACAGAAGTGGTTCTGGTGTTGGTGGTTCTACTCGTATCGTTTTACGTGGTAATAAATCATTATCGAATAATGAACCATTAATCGTAATTGACGGTGTTCCAATGAATAACGGTCGTCAAGGTGATCAAGCGAATTTATTCGGCGGTAGCATCGATTCTGGTGATGGTATTTCTAATGTGAATCCTGATGACATAGAAAGCATGACGGTACTTAAAGGTGCATCAGCAGCCGCACTTTATGGAAGTCAAGCCGCAAACGGTGTAATCTTAATCACGACTAAGAAAGGAAAAGCTGGTAAAACAAAAGTTACTTTCTCTTCAAGTATGATTACAGAAACGGCAGCTTACAGACCATCTTTACAATACAAATATGGTCAAACAAGTGATGGTGCAGAGTTCAGTTGGGGACCAGAAGTAAATGCAGCAAATCACGTTGATGACTTCTTCCAAACTGGTGTAAACTGGATTAATTCACTTTCTATTAGTGGTGGTGGAGAAAATATGCAAACGTATTTCTCTTACTCTAATACGAATGCAAAAGGAATTATTCCAACCAATACATTGAATCGTCATAACTTTACATTGACAGAAACCGGAAAATTCTATGATGGAAAAATTGAGGTTTCAGGTACCGTAAGTTTGATTAATCAAGATGTAGCAAACAGACCAGCTGGTGGACTTTATTTCAATCCTTTAACTGGGTTGTATTTTTTCCCTCGTGGATTAGATTTCGAGGAGTACACGACGAATTACGAAACATTCTCAGATGACCGTAATTTCAATGTGCAAAATTGGGTAGCAGATAGAGATATTCAACAAAATCCTCATTGGGTTTTGAATCGTAACTTGAATAATCGTACAAGAAATCGTGTCATTTCTTCAATTAGCACGAAATTCAACTTTACAGATTGGTTAAGCCTTCAATTAAGAGGAAACGTTGATAAATCAATGGATGTAGCAACGCAATCAATCTATGCATCTACTCAAGCTACTTTATCGGATGCAAACGGTCGTTATATTCTTAATAATTTTGAAACAACTCAAATTTATGCAGATGCGATTTTGAGTTTGAATAAACAATTAACGGATGATTTATCATTGAATGCAAACCTTGGAACAAGTCATAGAAGAAGCGAATTCGGTTCTAATATATTTGATTCATTCGGTGCAGGTTTACGTTTTGCGAATGTTTTTAGTTTACAAAACATCAGTCAACCAAACGCAAATATTAGTCAATCATTGATTAGAAATAAATTAAACGCAGGTTTTGCAAGTGTTTCTTTAGGTTACAAAAGTACTTACTACTTAGACGCAACCGTTAGAAATGACTGGTCTTCCGCTTTACCTGATCAATCATTCCTTTACTCTTCTATTGGTGGTAGTGTCGTATTAAGTGAGTTGATGAATTCTAATGCAATTGATTTTGCAAAAGTAAGACTTTCTTATGCTACCGTAGGTAATGACGTTGCAGCTTATGTTGCGAATGACAGAACTGATAATCACTCCATTTCTTCTGTTACAGGATTAAATGTAAATAGAGTTGGACCAATTCCTGGAAGTTCATTAGAACCTGAGGTTTCAAAATCATTTGAAGCAGGTCTTGATTTCAGAACATGGAACAACCGTTTGAGTGTAGATTTAGCGTATTATAATACACATACTACTAATCAATATTTGAGAATTAGTGCACCAGCAGGTAGTGGATATTCTCAATATTTAGTGAATGCAGGAGATGTTCAAAACTCAGGTCTTGAAATATTCTTAGGATTAGACGCAGTAGAAAGTAGTGATTTCAATTGGAACGTAGGATTAAACTTCGCAGCGAACAGAAACGAAATCATTACATTACATGAAGCATTAGACAATGGTCAATTCTTTATCAATGACGCAGGCGTGAATAGTTACGCCATGGTGATCAAAGAAGGTAGCCAATTTGGTGATATTTATGGTAGAAAATTTGAGCGTGATGCAGGTGGAAACATCGTCGTAGAAGGTGGCACACCAAAACCTACAGAAGGTGCTTTAGAATATTTAGGTAATCCTAATCCTGACTTCATGGCCGGTCTTTCAAACACTTTATCTTATAAAGGAGTAACCTTGAAATTCTTAATTGATGGTCGTTTTGGTGGTGAAGTAATGTCTGTTACAGAAGCATTATTAGATGAATTTGGTGTTTCTCAAAGAACAGCAGACGCAAGAGATGCAGGTGGCGTAGATGTAAACGGAACTATGTTAGATGCGGAAGCTTATTATACCGCAATCGGTGGACGTTCAGGTATTACAGAAGCTTACATGTATGACGCTACGAACATCAGATTACGGGAGTTATCATTGGGTTATAACTTACCAAAATCAGCAGTTAACGGAATTGGTCTAAGCACTGCAAAAATTTCATTAGTGGGAAGAAACTTATTCTTCTTCAAAAACAATGCACCATTCGATCCAGATGTAACTTTCGCAACAGGTGTTGGTTTTCAAGGTGTTGATGTATTTAGTTTACCTTCTACAAGAAGCTTAGGTTTCAACCTTTCTCTTGGATTTTAATATTTAGACTTTAAACAAAAAAAATGTTTGCCACGAATCATATGAATTTTAAATTATTGATTAGTAATATTTTAAATGTTTTTATTAATAATAATTAGCAAAAATCGTGAAAATTCGTGGTTGAAAAAATGCTATCAAAAGTCTATCATTAAAAAAGGTATTTTAATAATCAAAATTAAAAAAATAATCAAATGAAAAAATATATTAGTCTGGCGAGTTTAGGAATGGTTGTCCTCTTTTTCGCTATCAGCTTCACAAGCTGTAACAAGGACTTTGACGAATTCAATCAAGATCCTTATGCTATTACAAATAGCGACCTTGAAAGAGATTATAAATTGGTCGGTGAACCATTTATCAATATCGTTCAAAATATTTATGTACACACCCCAGCTTGGGTAACGCAGTTACAGCAGAACCTTATCGGTGATGTTTATTCAGGTTACATGATGCCACCAACCCCATTTGCGGGTAATTCAAATAATATGAATTACAACTTAGTCGATGGTTGGAATACATCAGCTTGGAATCCTTCTTACCAAAATGTGATGGCACCAGGATTGGATGTTAAAAATAACGCCGGTGATGAATTCCCTGAATTTATAGCTTGGTTAAAAATCGTTCAAGTTACGGCAATGCACCGTGTGACAGATATGTTTGGTCCAATTATCTATGATAATTTCGGTCAAGTAGAAGCAGACGGAACGATTGCTTACGAATGTCAAGAAGATGTTTACAACGCATTCTTTAGAGATTTGGAGGAGGCAATTACGACATTAACAGCATTTGAAGCGGCGAACCCTGGTCAAACACCTTTCGCTCAATTTGATGAAGTTTATGCTGGTGACCTTACAAAATGGATTCAATTTGCGAATTCTATGCGTTTACGTTTAGCAATCAGAGTTTCAAAAGTAAACCCTGCAAAAGCAAAAATGGAAGGTGAAGCAGCATTCAATCATGCTAAAGGCCTAATGATCAGTAATGACGGTAATTTTACGGTTAAAAACAGCATTGATCATCCAGTGAATACCATTAATAGTGCTTGGAATGATATCCGTATGGGTGCACCAATGGAATCAATTTTGGGTGGTTATAATGATCCTCGTCTTGGAGAGTATTTCCAAACTTCTGAAATTATTCCCGGTCAATACAAAGGAATCCGTCAAGGTATTCCAATCGCTGACAAAGGTGATTATGTCACATTCTCTGCCTTACAATCTTTAGGTGATGTCCAATTAATGGTCGCTTCTGAGGTTTACTTCTTACGTGCAGAAGGTGCGTTACGTGGATGGAATATGGGCGGAACAGAACAAGACTTATACGAAGATGGTATTCGTATGTCATTCGCACAATATGGCTTAGGTGGAGCAGATGCTTATCTTGCAGATAACTCAAGCACACCAATGGATTATGTGGATGCGTTCGAAGCTTCAAATAATGCAACCGCATTAAGTACGACAACAATCGCTTGGGACGGTGCTGCTTCTATGGATGTGAAATTGGAAAGAATCATTACACAAAAATGGATCGGAATGTTCCCTGACGGTCAAGAAGCTTGGTCTGAATACCGTCGTACAGGTTATCCTGCTTTATTCCCTGTGGTTATTAATAACAGTGGTGGAGAAATTGACACAGACGAACAAATCAAACGTATCAAATACATTTCAGGGGAGTATGCTCAAAACCCAGGTGGTGTTGCAGCAGGTGTGACTTGTTTAGGTGGACCGGATACAGGTGGAACACCTTTATGGTGGGATATTGATTAATATTTACAGATTACGAGTTACGGGTTTTATCGTTTTAACATAAAAAAATCGTAGTGAGATGACGTTAAATCGTCAAACTCGCAACTCGTAACACGAAAAGTTTGGTTTAAGTAAAGGCATTTTGAGAAATATTTTAATAGCTTGTTTTCAAGTAATTATTTAAAATTATTACTTCTCAGATGCCTTTTCTTTTATAGTAAATTTACTTTTGCAAAATACTTTTGAAATACAAATAAAAGTCCCGAGGGGCGACATCATTAATATAGGGTTTTCCCCTATGACTCACGAGTACATCATATTGAATATGAAACCAATAATCTACATCCTCCTAGTAATAGGCATCAGCTCCTGCAAGAATGAACCGTCAGGCGCACTATTCACCAAGCTCTCAGCGAATAAAACAGGCATCGACTTTCGGAATCTATTAAAAGAAAATGAAAATTTCAATATTTTCAAATACCACTATTTTAATAATGGCGGAGGTGTTGCAGTCGGAGATTTTAACAATGACGGACTGCAAGATTTAGTCTTTACAGGAAATATGGTAAAGAATCGTTTGTACATAAATCAAGGTGATTTTGAGTTTGAAGATGTCACGCAAACATCAGGAATTGCAAGTAAAGAAGGTTGGTGTACAGGAGTAACGACGGTTGATATTAACGAAGACGGTTGGTTAGATATTTATATTTCCCGAGCAGGTTATCCGTTTGACGATTTACGGCACAACTTGCTTTTTATTAATAATGGCGACTTGACGTTTACCGAGAAAGCAGCCGAATATGGTTTAGCAGATTTAGCATATTCCACCCATTCTGCTTTTTTTGATTACGATAAAGATGGCGATTTAGATTTCTTTTCCTTGAATCATTCGACCACCGAATATTCCAAAGGTTCACAGGAAGTTATCCAGGTTCGACAAAAGAAGAATCCAAATTTTACCAATAAATTATTTAGAAATGACAATGGAAAATTCACGAATGTTACCGAAGTCTCCGGTATTCATTCCAATGTTTTGACATTTAGTTTGGGCATCAGCGTTGCCGATATTAATGGCGATAATTGGGCAGATATCTTTATTGGAAATGACTTTAATGAGCCTGATTATTTATTTATCAATCAACAAGATGGTACGTTTACCGATGCTTTTGCAGAGACATTTGACCACAGTTCGATGTTTTCCATGGGTTCGGATGTAGCAGATTTCAATAATGATGGCTTGTTGGATTATGTGAGTTTGGATATGTTACCGGAAGGTAATTATGCACAGAAAATGCACTCAGGAGCGGACAATTTTGATAAAGTTACTTTCTTAGAAAGGAATGGTTTTCAAAATCAATACAGCCGAAATATGTTACAGCTGAATAATGGCGACGGTACATTTTCTGAAGTTGGACAATTATCGGGCATTTCTAATACCGATTGGAGTTGGGCACCGCTTTTCTTCGATTTTGATAATGATGGATTAAAAGACTTATTCATTGCGAATGGTTATCCGAAAGACCATACAAACATGGATTTTCTGACCTTCACGGCAAACGAAGTGACGAAAATTAATCAAGGAAAAGACCACGTTGATTTTGATGGTTACATGGAAAAAATGCCTGCGATTACGCTTCCAAATTACTTTTATCAAAATAAAGGTAATTTGAAATTTGAGAATCAAGCTAAAAAATGGGGTTTGACAGAACCGATTGTTTCTCAAAGTGCCGCTTACGCTGACTTAGATAATGATGGAGATTTAGATTTGATTACCAATAATACAGGCGATTTCGCTTATATTTATAAAAACAATTCAGACAAGGTTGCTAATAATAATTACCTCCGTATTCAATTAAAAGGTAGAAAAAGTAACGCATTCGGTATCGGTTCGAAAGTCAAAGTTTATGCTGATGGACAAGTCTTTTTTCAAGAACAACAATTAGTTAGAGGTTTTCAATCTTCGGTTGATCCAATTTTGAATTTTGGACTTGGGAAAGCAACAAAAATAGATTCTGTAGTAATCATTTGGACGACAGACGAACGACAAGTTTTAACCAATATTCAGCCGAATCAACGAATAGAAATTGATATTAAAAATGCAAAAAAAGAACCGTTTCGAATTGCAAAAAGTCAAAATCCATATTTCAGAAAAACAGATTTAATTACCGCAACACACCACGAAAGTAACTTTAGTGATTTCAAAATTCAATCGCTTTTGCCGTGGTTTTATTCTCGTGAAAATGCGACAATCGCCGTCGGTGATGTAAATGGTGACAATCGGGCAGATATTTATTTAGGAAATGCGAAAGGTTCAAGCGGACAACTTTTGATTCAAACCGCTTCGGGTAATTTTTCAAAAGGGAATAATACTGTTTTTGAAAAATCAATACAAAGTGAAGATTCAGAAGCCTTATTTTTTGATGCAAATAATGACGGGAAATTGGACTTATATGTCGGAAGTGGAAGCTATGAATTCTCCGAAAACGATGCAAATCTACAAGACCGTTTATACCTAAATAATGGACATGGAAACTTCATACAAACCAACCAAAACTTACCCAACATTCCAATGAATACAACTTGTATTGCTTCCGCAGATGTTGATTTGGATGGCGATTTGGATTTATTCGTTGGTGGTGGATATATTTATGGTAAATATCCACAATCGTATAAAAGTCAGTTACTTATTAATAATGGAAAAGGTGTTTTCGAAAATAAACCGACTTCGATTTCAACGATTGGAAGTGTAAAAGATGCGATTTGGTTGGATTTGAATAAAAATAAAAATATGGAATTAATTGTCGTTAGCGAATGGCATGCAATTTCCATTTTTGAATATAAAAATAATGCACTGACGGACGTAACCGAAAAATATATAGATACGAATTTCAATGGTTTATGGCATACCATTCACGCAGCGGATTTTGATGGCGATGGCGACGAAGATTTAGTTGTCGGAAACTTAGGTTTGAATTCTCAATTATCGGCAACGTCGACCGAGCCTTTAGAACTTTTTCATGGTGACTTTGATGATAACGGCAGCGTTGATCCGTTGTTATGTTATTATATTGACGGCAAATCTTATCCATTTATTTCCCGAGATGATTTGATTGGTCAATTACCACATTTGAAAAAAAATTACCTATATTTCGAAGATTATGCGAACGCACAAATTCAAGATATTCTAACCAAAGGGCAATTTAAAATGGCAAAAAAACAAATCGTCACCACCTTAGAAACGATTTATCTTGAAAATAATCATGGAAAATTCATCAAAAAGGATTTACCAATGAACGCACAAATCGCACCTGTACACGCTATCCAATCTTTTGATGTCAATAATGACGGAAATCTCGATATCATCACGGGCGGAAACACACTAAATACTCGTGTGAAACTCGGCAGATTAGACGGAAATCACGGTCAAATTTTATTAGGAAACGGCAAAGGAAATTTCAAACCAATGCCTTACGCACAATCGAATTTTAATATAAATGGCAGCATCCGACAAGTTGAAAAAATTACGATTGGTCATAAAATACACCTTTTATTTGGTGTAAATAATGAAGCATTTCAATTATTTGAATACCTCATCCCCGACCCTTCTCCTAAAGCAGAAGAGAATGAATCTCAACTACACTAGAACTATGAATTAGAAATTAAATCAATATAAAATTTTAACAATTGAAGTTCATCACCTTTGCAGCACGGAATGTTGTTCTCTTCTCCTTAAGGAAGAAGAGTTAGGGATGAGGTAATTAAAACTAGAAACCATGAAAAAGT
>Ga0209712_10002895_pt1 | contig 14033 bp, 4 predicted proteins | sample ArcOceMetagenome_FD_187443 | JGI IMG/M metagenome (GOLD analysis project Ga0209712, IMG submission 187443) | Marine eukaryotic phytoplankton communities from Arctic Ocean - Arctic Ocean - Greenland ARC118M Metagenome (SPAdes) (version 2) | ecosystem: Environmental > Aquatic > Marine > Oceanic...
AATATTCCACAACTTGAGCGTGACCTTGCGTGCCCACGAGATGCCAGTTTTTCTGGAGTTTTCTGATTTATAAAAGCGGTGTTGCAGCTGCACCAGCGAGTCATGAAAGAATCCCAAAAGGGTGGCGTATCAGACAAGGGATAGTTGGGCATGAGCCGATGGGGCGAAAGTTTCGTGCGAGTTCAATCCAGGTTCGTGGCCTTCTGGGTCGTCGAACCAAGACTGTAGGCATGTCAATTCAGCAATTAACCACTCGTGTAGTTCCAGGAGTAGGGTCGCCCTTAGGTCAAACACTTCTAGAATCTGAGCAAGTGAGGATATGGACAAGAGAATTATCCTCCATCGTGCAGATTGGGCATCTAGGAGAATCACGTTGCTGTCTACGGTGCATTTCAACGCCAGAAGGGGTGTCTCCACTAATCCATTTTGTAATGAATTTCACCCAGAGGAAACAAAAGGGTTGAGATAGGCAATGTCGTGGCACTTTCTACTTACCCCGAGGGTCGTAATTGCAAGCACCGGGAACATCATTTGAGCCAGCCTCCAGGAGGCCTCGAAATTTTTGTTCCATCCGTTATGAAGGACGTAAACAACAAAGAAAATCTCCAATCTAGAGCCTGAAAGCACGACTGCCAACCCAATGATAAAACCGACGTAAATATTGAAGTATTCTGGATCCATGGCCGAAATTGGATTGGTATCCGTAGATGATAGGGAGGGATCATGGCAACGCTCTCCACATACACCGTAAAACATTCTTTCTATGGCATCATTGTCGGGAACCGTGAGCTTGACACGGTCCTGGATACTAGATCCGATCAATTCTGCAAGAGAGAAGTGCTGCACTGAAATATCGTCTGACTGCTGCTCAAGCTCATCTTGGTAAAGAATCTCAAGTTCTTCAGCGCTTAATCCGAGATCACTGTTCGTATCATCAGGAATTTCAAAATGATGCATGCTTCCAAGGGCAAGAGATATTGATCGTCTCTGAATAAATATTCCTGGATCTGAAACGGCAGTACAAAGGATAGATGGGATGAACAGTTTCACACTTTTTGATGCAGTTATTGAAGATGCAACAACACCAAGATTCTTCACAAGTTGAAATGTGGGATTGCAAGGTCAGCAAATTATTGCACAGCGTTTGGGTTAGAGATGAAGGATAACACAGCGACCGAAAACTTACCCACGCGATGTATCCATCTACCCAATGCTTTCCAAGTTCCCAGCGATGGCGATTTTCACTTACAAATGGATCATATTGGGCGCCGGATACTGCCAACGCCAAACCTGTCCTGGCATTCTTTTCATGTCCACTAACAATGTCTAGTTTTACTGCCTCTAAGATGGTGAGTGCGAGTACATACTTCATATTCTTGTTGGCTAGAGTGTTTTCAGCAATTCCTTTTGCTAGCGATTTCAAAACTCCAGCGACAGAATAATACTTATCCAACGCGAATGTAAGGCGATCCTTGGAATCCGAATACCTGATTTCAAACATTATCCCAACCTCTCGTCTTCGTGAATTCAGCATCGCATCAACTGCGACATATTCATATAGAAGCGATGCACTCTCTTCCATCTTCAACGTCAACCTATCTAAGATCACAGCAAGATTAGTTGCATTCTCATAGAGAATCTTCATTTCTGTCTCACCCAAGTCAAAGCGCAGATTCTCCTTCAAAGCACATGCAATGGCCGCAAACGAAGGACTCGCGGAGGCACAATCCCGAACTTCCGCATAAAACGAAGTGAGGTCTTGAGGCTCGTGAAGTATATCTTCAAGAGCTCCCAAGATTAGTGGATTCGTTGACAATGGTGACCCAAAATTTCCAAAAGCAAGCCGCACATAATTTGGATTTGTGAACGCCAACTTCTCTTCAAACTGGTCAACGAAATAATCCACACAAATTCCCGATGAAAAAGCTGGTGCTCGGTGCCCCGATACCACTTCTGGGCGAAAGGAATAGTGTTCTTGACTGCATCTGTATACTTATCTTCCAAATCCAATTCCTGGTATAACGTTTCAGTGTTTGGCTGAGGCACCAATGTCAGCGTAGAAAGAACACAGGCAACGCCAATGGCATAGATACTAAAGAACCCAATCACCAAGGTGAGTCCGACCGTCCACCACCTCCGAGGAGCTCCGTTCGAATTTTGCGAGTTGAGAATCATTACCCGATTTAACTGGCCACCGATCTCCTCCCTATCGATCGCATGTTCACCATGGAAAATGCTTATCCGATTTAAATGGCCACCGATCTCCTCCCTATCGATCGCATGTTTACCATGGAGTATGCTTCCTCGTCTTGTTGGGCCTTCTTCAATGTTTTTGGGCATAGGGTATCATGTTGGTAGAAGGAAATGTAACTGTAATTTAAAAAAACGGCACATGTCTTGCATTTCTCAAGAGTAATGTTGATATAGTGGGATATCATAGTTTCGGACGTGGTGCAACGTAAATCGAGGTACTTATAAAGGAAGTGTTGTTAGTCTTGTGCCGTACAATATACAATATAAATAGTGAGGAAGCGATAAATATCTAAATTCAAAATGTCATGGGTAGTGAAAAAAAAGCTGTTAAAACCTTGTTAAAACAGGTAATAAATATATTGTAGATCTGGAAGGGAAGGCTGGCATTCCTTCCTTTTACGAGCTGCTCCTTAAGTTAAGGCTGACCTTCCTTTTTATGAGCTGCTCCTGATCCATGATCTTCAGACCTTTAAACCTGATTTAGATCGATTATGGACACGAAGAATAGTAGTGCTATCAATCATAAACCATTAGTAATAAGAAACTAAAGTATTGCCTGTGTTGGCTATTGTTATAGTAACAGGAATAGCAGATATGTGCAATAGTTCTATTAGTTGTTGTCGTTTTCGGAACACCAAAGAACACAGATTTGACTGGGGCATTATATTTGCCCAGCTTGTTCAGAAACACCTTTGGTGCTTTCGAGCTTTTCTTCTAAGTACGCATAGTATTCAGAACCGTCGTCATCGAAGGAATCATCGTCAAACTTGTAGTAATCGTCTTCGTACTCTGCCGGAACAAACCCATCTCCTTCTTGTTCGTGTTCGCCGAATTCTGCAGACTCTGCTGGTGCTGGTTGTAAAGAAGCGTCACCACTGAACAGGGACACGTCGAAGGGGAGGTCATCATAGTCGTCGCCAAAAGTAGTAGCTGCTAAAAAGTTTTCGTTGTCATCTAAATCCTGATCAATAGGATCTTGATTCAGCTGCCGCCGCCGTAACATACTGCTGTTGTTATTTGTTCTTGTTGTATTGATGGTGGTTGCTGCTGCTGTTTGGCTTGTTGTTCTAGTAGCTAGATGCAAAACACCTCTTCGTCTTAAAGATCCTACTCGTCGCACATTTCCAATGCTGGCAGAGGCAAGAGATAGACTAGACAAAAGTGTTATTGATAGGATTGCTAGGATTACTTGGGTAGTCATATCTTGATTTGTGGGTGTGAAATGTGTTTTATGAGGAACGCAAGTCGTAGCATACCCCGAGTAAAAGAGATTGCATTCCCGGGAAAAGACGGATAGAAGAAAGAGTAGGGAATGAAGCGGGATTGAAAAAGAACCCAAAATACTTATTAATCGGGATTACTTTTCTCCTCCTATTTTACTACGTGGTGGGTGGTACCAAGTAATACCGACGTGTTGGTGTTACTGAAGAAAAGAAGCCCAGGACCGAATGTCTTCAATCTAAAAATGATTAAAAAAAATTAGAAACTCACTTCAAATGAACCATAAATAGAAGCGCTGCTAGTTGTACTTATGTCCTATCCAATACCGATGATACATTAATATGAGTGAACCACACGTATACTCTAGCATTTTATAACCTTTCACTTTCAACCTTGAATGCCATGTTCCGGGACCGACATCATGGGAGTATAATGCGTCAGTCTGTGAATAGGAAGTCTACTCACTATAAAAGGACTAAAATGATATTTGGCTTCCTCATTGTGGCGCGCACACATTCAAGAGTCAAGAGAAGACTGAAACAGAACCATGAAGTCCGATATTTTGGATTTAGTTTGCATGGGAGCAGTAGGCCTGATAACAGGCTATTGAAGGTTTCATAATAGCTCGTTCTCGCTGGGATTCTCGCTGGATCTAAAGAAGAAGCTTTTGTACGTATCGGTACGGGTGGGAACTGGCTATTGTTCTATTATAGGTTTCATCAATATGTGCAAGTTTCTAGTGTCAAAATCGAAATCAACTAAACAGCAGGTGAATTTTGGGATGGCCTCACGGAAGCAAGTACCGGTACATACACGGTGCTGACAATTTTGCAGATAGAGTGTTCCGATTTGTGGCCACAGCTTTTTCTGTTTATAAATATAAGCACTAGTAACTTATTCGCTGATAATCGCACAATTTACCAACAAACTCAATTGGTAAATAGTGTACTAAGCATCTTGGATTTATCCCTGTCGCCAATGCGGTTTTATTGCGCCACTGCAAAGTTTTGCATCTCTCTGTGCAACTGTTTCATGATTTTGAGATTAAAGAAGACTACTATCGATTATATCCCCCAGTGAGTGTTTTGTAAGGGATATTATATATGCAATTACTCCGCGGGAGCATTTCTTGAGTAAATCCCGCTGAAAAGCCGCAGTAATGCTCCCTTGGGGTATTACGAGTAAAAGTACAAATGATTGGAGTAGAGAAGAGTGTTATCCAGTCGTTAAAAAGGATTCCCGTAAAGATTAGCGCGCAGATTAGTCCAATTTTTGGCTGCAGGCCCGCCAAAAGATCACAGCCAGAATGGCTCTACAAGATTAAACAACTCCAAACTGTCTTGCTGGCACCTTTTGACACAACCTTTCGACTTTCGACTACCAACCACAACAACAACCATCCAAAGATACGCACTTACGTTGTAAAACCAAAGCATTGGCTGGAAAAAGAATGGAGGTGACTGTACCAGATTCCGAAATTGGAGAAAACAGGCTGCAGGGTTTGACTTTTTGTAGTGAGGAAGGAGAAAACGAGTGGACTACTGGTAGTACTGCCGGCTCACTAGACAGCCATAACCTTGTCTGCATTGAAGGAGATGACTGTGTGAATGATGAACTAATGCAAATCCCAAGTTACTTTATTCCAGATACTTTTGATCCCGACTTCATTCACGGCAATCACTATTGCGCGGTTTGTGAAACATATCCTATCGTTGGAATACGGCTACACTGCCAACATTTTAAACCAAGTCAAGGCTCGCCAGGCGAAGGTTGCTGCCACCACTGCTTCGAGGAACTATTCAAGGGTGGCGATAGGGCGAAAAGAGAACAATGGTTAATCTCATTTGAACCCGAACAGCTAGAATCTGACGGTCCACTTCAAAGCAAATATAGGGAAAAATTCTTTGCGCTTGATGAACAAGACCAAAGCGACAAAGAGAATGAGTTTCAGAATGATACGAATCGTGACGAATACGAGCGTTCCTCTCCATTCAGAATTTTCTCACGCAAAAGAAATGAAAAAGTAAATGGCGAGAATGACAAAACTGCAGAAGAATCATATATGGAAAGTCCTGATAGGAAAAATGCCGAGATTCACGCTGGGGAGAAACAATCAATCCATATATTGGGAACATCATCACGCGATCTCCTCGCGCACCCGCTTGTACTTTCTCCCTCACTTATGGAGTCGCTGCTGTGTTTCGTACCTGAGTGCATTTCCTCCGAGAACTTTTGGCTTAAATACAGTCTCGTTCGTGATGGTGCATCACTCAATACTCTTCAGAATTTTACCAGAGCTTCCTCCAATACTATCATTGCCATACAAACGACAGGTGGGGATGTCTTTGGAAGCTTCACTTCATCGCCTTGGCAGATCAAAAAGGGATCTTTTGGAAACGGGGAATCGTTTGTGTGGAAAATGCAGCATAACCGGATGGCCGGTAGTTCAATTCATGAAACTGCGCAACAAGAGAGAAAAATTCAGGTTTTTCCAAACTCAATCTTGAATGATTCAGTACAAATCTGTACAAATGATATGATTGGTGTCGGAGGAGCTTCCAATCGAGATACGCAGATTGGAGAAGAAATTCATCCGAATGTTAAAGAAGAGCAAGCATTGAGTTTTGCTTTCCTACTTCATAGTGACCTTTGTCGTGGCACAACATTTTCAAGTGCGACATTTTGCAGTCCCAGACTTTGCAGTGAAGAAGATGGCATTTTTGAGGTTCTGAATCTCGAAGTTTGGGCGTTCACACCATGCAGCAAAGTGGACAATGCAGAGCGCCTTGAGTTGAAAACATACCTCAGGCAGAACCCAAGAGGGTTGGCATCCTATCATTCTGCGTTTGCTCTTCGTCGTCCAGATCGCAAATTAGGAGATGGTGAATTCGACAAGAACATTTTCAACCTGGAATCTCTGCCAGCGGAGAGCGACGAGGACACTGATATCACCGCCTCCGTATTATCAACGTCGGGGAAGAAACGGAAGAGCGATAGTATCGGACTACAAGATGGCGACACTTTGCAGGCAGGTTCTAAGTTTGATGCAATTGAAATGGAGCACGAGCATTACGAGAGCAACGAATCATTTGAAGACAATGAAAGCGACAGTGGCACCATTCTTTCCAATAACCTCACTTTTCAGACTAGTGAAAAGGACAGTCTTCGTGGCATAGAAGAGTTCCACACTTCCATAGAGGTTGAATCATCCATTGAAAATAGCGCAGTTCGCTGTGATATCAATGATCATGGAAACGGAAAGAAGGATAATAAAGGAATACAAAAAAAATCCGGAGCCACGTCATTCTGCTGTTGCAATGATACGGTTGACTCTGATGGATCTGCTAAAGAACGCAATGATGCGCATATTTCGATCTTGAAAGGGAAGGTAGTCGAAGATGAAGATTTCAATAATATATCTGGCATTGAAGGTGACGATGAAGGGTCAAACATCGATTTGAGTGGAGATTTTTCTGATTTCACTGTGCAAACAATCACCGACTCTTCAATTGAAGTCTCCTACTCCGACCGAGAGGAGGAATGCACGGAGGGCGGTTTGGAACCTTTGATTGGCTGTAATACTACTCCAGAACCTCAGTCGAGAACATTGGATGCGTCTGAAACTTGCAATCAAGACGACCGCTACGCACCAGTACCAATCGATAGGACAGCGCTAAATAAGGAGGATGACGAGTTTCACGAATGTCAGGAATCCAGTGATATGAATGAATCTTCTCTTTCACAATCTACCGTTGGAAATGAAATGTCGTTATCATTTCATACAGCCAAAAGTGCGATTCAAACTGACAATCAACAGGCTACTCCTTCCGACTCTTTTCGTATTGACAGCAACATCGAAAGAACTCACAGTCCAAATGATATTTCTTCGGATTTCGCTGCAGCCGCCGATAAATACAGCTGTCTCAAAGCAGATGGTACTCCGCATAGTTTTGATACCTCAGGCTTTTGCGTTCGTGGTATCGAAGTGCCAGAAAAGGCAGATTTTGCAAATGGTGCTGCGGCACCTACGAAATTAGGACAGGAAGATGACGAGAAGGTCAAACATGACAGTGATATGAATTTTTCGGAGTTGTTTGATACCTCTAATGATTTTATGTGTGATGGCGATAAAGCAGATTGGACCGAGTTTCCCGATCCATTTGCTACTCCAGAGAAATATAATGATAATCATGGCATGTCCAACGAAGACGATGATACACAAAGTCCTTGCAATGTGTTTGGTACTCCTTGCGAATTTCTAAGCGGCGATGATGTGGCGGGGAAAACCGAATGCACAATTGATAGTACCATTGGCACCTCTGAGAAACATCATTTGGTGTTAGCGATATCCCCAATGCTGACACCAGAAAATAAACACCTGCCCACCGAAGCAGAAATAAAATCTGTTCCGTTGGAAAACCAGACGGTGAAATCATTGATATTCACAAGACAGCAGAAAGAAACTGTTGAGAAATTCTGTGCGGATGTAAAGATTGCACCCATAGAGGTGCTGAAGTTGAATCGTGAACATAAATGGCAGAAGAGATTCTTAACAGTATCGAAGGAACGAGCGTATGAAGAAGAAGATCCATCCTTTTGTCCTCTTGCCTTATTGTGGGTTAAAAAGGTCTTCAAGTCTAGTGAATATAGTGCGTCAAACATCGACAAGCATGGCAGGGGAGGATTGGTCTTCTCACGTATGTTACGAGTGAGTTTGGAACGAGAGTCGGACGCCTCAACGATCTCGCCATTGAGTAAACAGCAGAGAAAGAAATCTCTAGATTCCGTCGTTGTTACCATTGATTATGAGAGCGGGAATAGTGAAACTTCTGGAATCCAGCTACTTTGCCCCAGGGAAGCGGGGGAAAATATTGTTTCAAGTTGCAGTGCTATTATCGATGCTATGGCCCATTCTAGAAAAGAGAATCCTCTCCTTAGATCAAGGTTTGTATCTATGGACGAGAGCGTTGAATGTGGGGATACGCCGAATTTCTCGGTCTGCTCGTCTCCGAAGCAACTCGATCCCTCACCACTTGGTATAGAATCCCATCCCTATCAAAAATCTAATCCAATGTGGTTAGTGGATGGTAGTTGTACATCTGACGAAGATGAAGAAAGCATTATACCAAAACGACTGTTTAAAGAAGTTACTGAATTGAGAGCGAGTGTGAAACAGTACTCAAAAAATATGAACGAGGACTTGGGAAAGCAAAATGAAAATATTCTTGAATTGGAAACAAACATACAAGAAAATGAATCTCAATCAAAATCAAGAATAAAAAATCTAGAGCTATCATTGCGCGCATCGGAAACTTCTTTGTTAGAGAAGAGTGGGGTTATCCAAGACTTGCAGAACCGCCTCGTGGACTCGGCAGAATTCGATCAACTGTTGGAGGCAGCCGGTGATGTGGTGGCCGAGAAGAGCCACATTATTACAAACCTCGAGGAACGCCTTGCCACTGCATCAAAGCTTCGGGAGAAACTTGACGAGGCCAGTGAAATCATTGCTGAGAAGAGCAGGATGATAACAGGTCTCAACAATGGTCTAGCTGAGGCATTGGAACTTCGGAGGCAATTGGATGATTCAAAATTGGAACTGGAAGATAAGAGCAAAGTCATAGATCACCTTGAACAGCGTATGGCGATATCTTCGGAGCTTCAAATTCAGTTGAAAGAAGCAAATGTTGCGCTTTCTGAAAAGAGAGAAGTCATTGAGAAAATGGAGAAACGTTTGACAAGCGCATTGGAATTCGAAAATAAATTTAACGAATGCAGCGCTACGTTATTGGAGAGAAAAAAGTCAATAAAAGAGCTGGAAGAACGTCTAGAATTAACTCTAGAGGCCCAAAAGCAGCTGGAGGAATCTAACGCCAAATTGTCAGAAAAGAATGCATCTATTAGAGATCTGGAGGAGCGACTTACTATGGCGTCAAATTTTCAGAGGCAATTAGAAGATTCAAATGACTTGTTGGCGGAGAAAAACACAAATATTGATGGTTTGGAGAAGCGTCTAGAATTAACTTTGGAGGTCTCCGAAATGTTAGATGCGGCAAATGTTACGTTGTCCGAAAAAAGCAAAATGGTTATTGTTCTTCAGGACAAATTGGATTTGATAGCAGTTGTTCAAGAGCAATTGGACTTTGCGAATGCCACATTACTTGAGAGGAACAGAACTATCACAGATCTTGAGGGGCGTCTAACTCGATCGTCAAAGCGAGAAAGTGAATTGAGCGAACTTGAAGCAGCTCTATCAGAGAAGTCTTTCGTCGTTCAAGATCTAGTGGGGCGCTTAGAATTGGCATCAAATATTCAAAAGCAATTAGATAATGCACATGCTATTCTATCCGAAAAGGGCAGCCTCATTGCAGGTCTGGAAAAACGCTTGATAGAGGCTTTAAAGCTCGAAACTCAGTTAAACTCATCTCAAGAAGCTTTGTCAGAGAAAACGGATCTTGTAACTGATTTAGAGGAGCGTCTTGCTCTTGCCTCCGAGATGGAGACGAAGCTGAACGAGGCGCAATCACATTTGCGAGAGAAACGCGCTTTTATTGGAGACCTTCAGGAACGTTTGGCCAATGCCATGTTAACGGAGAAGACGATTGATGAGTTCCAGTTCCAGTTGAATGAGAAATCCGGCATTGTCGGTTCTTTGCAGGAGCAATTGACTGGCGCATTGGAAGTCCGAAAGGAATTGGATGATACCAACGCAATATTGTCGGAAAAGAGTTCATTTATCAAAGATCTGGAAGAGCGATTAACAAACACAGTAAATCTGCAGAAACAATTGGGCGAGTCTAATACGCGTGTCATTGAACAGAGCAAAATTATCAAAGAACTCGAAGAGTGTGTTGCAAATGCGTCAGATCTAAAGGAAAGATTGATCGACGCAAAATCCTCCTTGTCAGAAAAGACCATCATGATAACAAATCTCGAAAATCGCTTGACAAGCGCAGCAGTAATTCAAAAACAATTGGACTTGTCTGCGATTACCTTGTTAGAAAAATGCAGTGCAGTCGAAGCTCTTGAGAGCCGCCTCGCAAGTACATTACTGCTTGAGGGTCAGTTAGAGCAAGCCCATGCTTCCCTGTCAGAGAAATGCTTCATCATTGAAGATTTGGAGAAGCGCGCATCTAAAGCATCAGAATTAGGAAAGGAGTTGGACGAGACCAAGTCAACCTTATCAGCGATTATGCTAACGATTTGTAGCCTAGAAAAGCGTTTAGAGGATGCGTTGGGTATTCAAAAACAACTGGACGAAGCAAATGACACCTTATCAGATAATTGCCTTGTTATCAGTAATCTAGAGCAGCGCCTACAGACGGCATCTGTACTGAAAAAGGAGTTAGATGCCGCCAACACCACCTTGTCACAAAACCGGAACTTTATTGCAGATCTGGAGCAGCGTTTATCAGTTGCTGTTCTACTGGAGAAGCAATTGGACGAGATGAGTAGTACTCTTGCGGAGAAGACGAAAGATATTAAGTTTTACGAAGAACAATTACAATCAGCTTCCGAAGTCCAAAAGACTTTAGACGACTCAAATGGAAAGGTACCAAACCTCGAAAAGTGTTTGACCGAAGCAATTGCCGAATCCAAGAGTCTTCGAGAAGAAATATGTGGCCTCGTTACAGAAAGAGAATTGCAGAAAGTTGCGATTAGTGAGGTGGAAGAAAAGGCCGCACTGTTATCTCAAGAAAAGGACGAAACTGTCGGAAAAATGAAGGCAGATAGTTGTCTGAAAGAAAATCAATTTATGAAGAAAATATTTGAACTGGAAGAAAGAGTGTCTTTGTGCAAGGACGAGATGAACAGAATGGAGGTGAAGTTGTCGCAAGCGCAAGAGGATGGTAAGACGTCTTCTGTAATCATCGCTGAGAAGCAGATGTCTATTCAAGAGCTTGAATCCAAATTAACCGAGATGGCGGAGGTGCAAAAGGCTGGCGAAAAAGATTTGAAATTTGATCTTGCGGAGGTTGAGGAGTCACTTCGCATAGCAAAGAGTCGCTTAGAAGAACTTACTGTCAAGGCCGCTACAATAGAGACCGACAAGGTGGAGAAACTCGCAGAACTAGAAGAGCAGAAATCCTCTATTGCCCAGGACTTGGGATTAGAGATTGGACGTTTGAAGAGCGTGGTGGCATGTTCCAACGAAGAAAACGTGGATCTGCATGAAAAGCTTTGTGAGTACGAAGCAAAAGAAGATGCACTTGTCACTGCTATACACGATTTGAAGGCAGCTACCGAAACTGTAAAAGCAAACCTTGAATTAAAGCGCAATCAAATCTCGGAAATGACTGTGTCTTCAAACGACTTGAAAGACCGTATAAAACGTATGCACAGTCGTACGCTCAAAGTAGAGTCCGAGCGAGATTCTTTGTCAAAGAAACTGAATAACGCCAACAAAATTAATGCAAATCTTGAATACGATGTTGAAGTTTTGCACGACGAGAAGGAAATTGCAGAAAAAGAGCACGAAGAATATGTTCAAAATCTACAAAGCGAGAAGGATGAGATCGCCGACGAATTAAGTAGCGCGATTCGGTTAGGGATGGAGCTAGATAATGCAATGGAGAAGAAGAGATCCGAGGTAGCTAAATTGGCAATCCACTTAGAGATGCAGAATAATGCACTTAATGCAGCCACCGTGAAGATTGAGGAGTTGCTCAAGGCTCAAGAGGCTTTGAATTCGTCTAATGCTGATAATGAAATAATGATGGAAAGCATGGAAGAACAAGAGAAATTGCTCCGGGCTGAAATCACACAACGGAAACATGAAATTGATTCCATGACAAACACCAATGCTGCTGACAAACGAAAGATTTCTTATTTCCAATCAGAATTAAACAAATATGAAGAAAAAGTAGGAGCTCTTTCGGAGCAAGCCGTAAAGGTTGGCAATGAGCATGAAATGCAGCTTATAAAATCCAAAGAAGAAATGCAAGTAATGCATGATGCTGCCGTTAGGCTGCTTAGAGACGAGCTTGATCAGCAAAGGAAGGTCGTCTTACTACAAGCTGCCGAGTCAGCTTCAGCTGAGTTGAGGCAAGTGCAAGAAGAAGGGAGTCAGCGTCTCAAAATCGCCATTCAAGCCATCGAAGAAGCAAACCGCGAAAAGATTGAACGGGAGTCTAACAACGTTTTCGATTCGACAGCTTCATTGCCAGGCGGTCTTCAGAATCGAGTCCTCTGGAAATGTATCTTGTTAATACTCACATGTACAATTGTTGGGAAAGTCGTCATCGGTTCCCAGAAACTACAATCGAGTGTATCGAGTCGGATTAACGAATATGAGCAACATACGCTAGATATGAAACAGAAACTGCGCAATATTGTAAGTCAAGCCGACGATGATCATTTGGAGGTGGTTACTATCATGAGGGAAGCAATGAATCACGAGGTTGGAATCGGTCTTGAAAGTCTTGAAGCAAAGAGAATAGGTGTACTAGAGCGATTAGAAGGACTTGGCGACGATTCTTTCTCCCCGGCAGAAAGTATCAGCAGTATTGTTGCAATCCGATTATTTTCAGACTACCTGACATCGGTCTTATCATCATATGCTGAGTTGACAGATGAATATTCGAAAACCAAAGAAGAGCTCGAAAAGGCAATTGCTGAGAACACTGGCACTTCAAATCTCAAACAGAAGTTGCGAAATCTGAATGTTAAACATACGCAAGAAAAGGATGTCTACGAATCGAAGATAGCCGGCGTTGAAGCAACATTAGATGTTTTTAGGCGAAGAAACACTGACTTGGAATCAAAGCTTGGCGACTGCAGTGCAGAGGGCATAGCAAAGATGAGAGAGATAGAAAATCTCAAATATAAACTCAGTAAGCTGGAACGTGGAAACGGCGCTAAGGATCAAGAGAAGATCGACGAAATCAGATATTTAAGACTGAGGTTGGAATTGTCGGAGAAAGAAAGAAAAGAAGCAGCGTCCTGCACAGAAAGTCGAGCACTTATCATTCCTGAAAAGCGCTCTCGCGGACGCTTTGGGAAAGTAGTGAGGGATACTATGACAGAGGTGTTTGGAGAAAAGCCACTCCAAAATATCCTTCGCGACACACTGTTGATAAATGCAAATGCCAATATGTTGCTCAACTAGTATACGAGAAGCAAGGAAAGGACACGATTTAGATCGAGGAAATGTACATTGAATAGAATTTAGAGGGGTGAGGGGCACCTCCAAAGTGAATTGGCTTATATAAATTATAATGAAAAAATCAAATATGTCAGGATTTGCAAGGTCAACAACTTCAAACTACAACTACTCTAGCTAGCATCAAAATTCCTGTCCTGGATTTCTTCTATCATGGTTTTCGACTTTAAAGCAGATGATGATGGTTCATGTTCGTCGTCTCGATACACCTTGTTGGCAATTATGACAGGTATGAAAGGAAAAAGCTCAAGGCAGACAATAGCATTACAATCCTCGTCCTTCGGGAGTATTCTTTCATTGGATACTTTGCAATAGGCATACATTTATCTGTACTAATACCATCAAGCCAACTTCAAACTGTACTTTATACATCAAATAAAAAGTCACATACTTACCACAT
>Ga0209712_10002898_pt1 | contig 14024 bp, 8 predicted proteins | sample ArcOceMetagenome_FD_187443 | JGI IMG/M metagenome (GOLD analysis project Ga0209712, IMG submission 187443) | Marine eukaryotic phytoplankton communities from Arctic Ocean - Arctic Ocean - Greenland ARC118M Metagenome (SPAdes) (version 2) | ecosystem: Environmental > Aquatic > Marine > Oceanic...
TTATGTAAAAATTGATCTCTCCCTATTAGGTGCTTAAGTATATTCGTAACAGAGCTTTTTGGGGATAAATTTGATTGTGGATTACCGTCTAAGTCTAATTTATTTACATGGCTTGTATTCTTTACATTGAGTGTAACAGATTTTTGATAAGCAAATGAAGTTACCCAGTAATTTTTTGTCGATGTCTCAGCTGAAACGTTCTGTGAAAATATTGTCACTGGAGCCTTTTGATATTGTCCTGCTTTTACTCTCAACATTCTGTTTGAACCACCTCGACCACTATTTCCAGAGCCTTTTAAATAGCTAAGAAATTCACTTGGTTCAAAATATCTTTGGAATAACTTTTGTTCTTCATCCATGAATCGTTGTGTGTTGTAGTTGTAATCAGTAAAAATGGATTCTGCTAAACCTTTTGTCACAAGGTGGTTAAGATTAGACAAACCTTTAAAGGAAGTAGCACTCCCTGTATTTGATAAATACTCTATATCTCGTAATGTACTGCTTTGTTTTTTCAATCTTTCAACTCCAGATTGTGCTGTTTTTCTACCTTGAATTAGTTTATTAAAAGTAGTTTTGAATTTAGTTATTACTTCTCCGGTTGTATAGATTTGTAACGCACGATTAACCTTTAGAGCATTAAAATAATTATTAAGAACGTGCATCATGAAGTTTTTAAAAGCTCTCTCTTTAGGCCTATAGAATGCACTAAAGGGAAGTGCCACTTGCGGACTCCCAGAAGTTGATTTTATACCTGTTTTTTCTTTAGGTATTAACCTTATTAATGATCCATCTGGATTTACTGCGCTTATATTATTCCAAAAAAAGATTCTGGCCCACGATATAAGAGGATAATACCTCTCAAGTTCTTTTTTATCAGAAAGATTGAATTTGTATTTAAAGAATTGAACAAAAAAGTCTTCTTCACTAAAATTTCCAGAAGTTTTTGATCTCATAAACTCATGAGTAGCATAAAGATAATCTTGATACATTTTTGCTGCTTTATCTAAAAATTTAGTTATACCATTCTTATTTATGTCTCTATTCTTGATTGCTGGGTCTTTGTATAAGACCTTATCAAGTTCAGAGAAGTCGTTATCTGTCTTGTCAGCATTATGAATAAGATTTAAGTACTTTTTGTTATATGTCGTTTCTTTTAAAATATTTTCATAAAGCTCATCGTTAACTTCTGCAAAGTGTGTTGAGAAGTCATTACCTACATCAAGATCAGCTGTATGATCATCAGGATTGTCACTGATGGCATATAGTGGAATTGCGGTTAGGAATGATTTCATTCCGTCTCTAAGTTTGGTTACTTTTCCTTTCTTTTCCTCTTCAGTAGCGAGTGGGAAGCTATTAATTCTACTAACACCATTTACGAAATCTTCTACTTCTTTGATTAGAGTAATTACAGCATGGCTATTCATGTGCTTTTGCATTACACTTGATGGTGAATTAAAGATTGGATGTATATCTGATTGAGATTCTTCTTTAATTGGTCTATACAAAGTGAAATCTGGTGCATGTACGTTCAGTAATGCACCTCTTCGTGGAGTACAATATCCAGTACAATTACCTTTGAAGTTCTCAATCTTGTGACTGTTATTTCCTGTTGATACTGCGTATAGATTAGCGAAATCTCCCTTGTCAGCATCATACGAAGGAATTACTTCTTGGATTTTAGAACCTTCTTTTTTTAACTCATCTAAAAATGTTTCTAAAATATTTTTAGCTCTCTCTCTTGCCAAATAATAGTTTCTTAAGGGGCTTCTTATTGACCTGTTCTCTGTTGTATCGCTTCCAGATATCGCAGTCTGTATTTGATCCATGGAGTAGGATTTTCCTGAACCATATATTTTTCCTTGTTGTTCTACTGAGGGTAAATTTGCTAAGATTTCTTCATCAAAATCCTTTGCATTATAAACAACACCATCAGCGTAACCGTGCGCTGAGAATGTAATTTTTTTATTTTCATCAATATCACCACCTGCTTTTATCGTTTCATCACGAATAATTAAGAAGTTTTCTAAAAACTGAGAAAACCTTTTTATCTCTTTCATATTCTCAAAGGCTTCTCGTCTTTTTTGAATTTTCTGTTTGTCATATTTTAAAGCTTCTTCGGCTGTTTTTTTGTCAGTGATACCAGTTGTTGCATTTTGAAGGTCTGTGGCTTTTGCGTGTTTATATTTTGCTAAATCAAAGATTAAACCTCGAAGATATACTCTGAGTTGATCATCCTTGAATTGCATGCATAACCTTTTTGAGATGATTCCTTTTTTAGCAAGAACTTCAAGTTTGTCACGTTCTTGGCAGCGGAGTCTTACTTCCTTCGAGGTTTCAGCAATTACTGCATTAGGAAACATAAATAAGTAAGATAGTATTAAAGAAAGTAGTCTCATTAGTTTTTTCTCTTTGTTTGAATGTTAAATATTATTAATTTTATATGTGTTTAATCAAATAGATGAATATTATTTTATGAACTAAAAAGACGTTTCTCAATATTCCTATAATAACAAACATTTGTATTGATTTTATCAGGCTTTTAGGCATTTTAGTTGTCTCGAAGATTTTGCCTTTGTTTGTTGGCATATTGAGATTTGTCATAATCACCATAAGTGCTTGGTAATAGGATAGAAAAACCTTGTTGGAGTGATTTAGTAGAGATTTGGGCATGAGTTAGGCTAAAATATTAATATTATAAAGTTTTAACCGATAAGAGTCTTACTATGAAAATAAAATTACTTTTTGGAACACTTATTATTATCTTGAGCATTTCTCACTCTTTTGCAGGGTCAAAGTATATGACTTTTACTCGAGAGTATTGTGCATGTAATATGCAGGTCAATTCACCAGGATCAAATATTGGAGAATTAGAAGCTTCTATATACGGAAAGAATGATGATGAGAAGTTCAATTCTGCTGAAGTAACTTTTAAATATAATGAAAACTACTTTCCCTGTCTATTTAAAGCAATTGATGTTGATGGAAACTCTGCTTTAACAAAAAAGATGAAAAGAAAAGAGATGGAAACTGATACTTATCTAGAGGATGAAGATATTGGTAAAATACCTTTCATCGATATCCGCGGAACAGGCTCTATAGTGGTAGAACCCAAAAATGAAAGATTTGTTTGTACAAAAAAACAAAATAAAAAATGGCTTAAAGAGTATAAAAGTGAAGTTAAAGTCGCTACGAACGCTTTGGAAGAGCTAATCAATATAAGAGTTTGTGGTCAACAAGACATTAATAAGGCTGCAGAAAGAACTCAGTTTGTCGTTTCTTGTCGAGACGGTTTAAAAAAACTAATGAAATCTACTGATGATAACCTCTACGATGCATGTAAAGAGAATAGAGACAATATGAGTCGTCCTCAAGTCTCTCAGTGTGTAGAGAGAGGCGCATATAATAAGATTCTTTATTTTGCTCGAAAAGGTTATTTCTCAAAGTTTTGTACGGATAAGTTTAAAGACATTAATGATGAGCTTCAACAAAAAAAGAGTATCGAACTTTGTGAAGATAAAGCAAGAGATCTAATTGGTAAAACTTATTTTGAAAAAGACTGGCAAAAATGTAACGAAGAAGAAGTCTACTCAACTCACGAATCTAAAGGTGTTTGTAAAGATTACCTTTCATCTCGAATTGTAGGTTTTTCAACAGAGACAGAAAAGAAAAAATTATTTGTCTGTCTTTATAAGTTTTCAGCAAATGCTGGAGCGACTGTAGTTAAAGACTGTTTAGAAAATAAATTTCGAGATCCGGTTGCTGATCAAGATGAAAAAGATAAGCTAGATGCTATAAAGGCATTGTATTGTTATTCTCCCAAATTTCAAGATAAGAAGTCTCAAGATCAATGTCTAAAAGATATATTAATGAGCAATCTGGATGTTTCTAAATATCCTCACTGTTTGAAAAAAGAGACGGACTTTGAACAAGAGAAATGTGCTCGTAATGCTTTCTATGATGAGTTGTTAGGAGAGTCTGATTCTGGAAAAATCGCATCAGCATCAGCTTGTTGGGATATGAAGAAAAATCCAACACTAAAAGATAGAGCAAAATGTAGAAACAAATCAGAAAAAGCCTTAGGTAAAATTCAAAAATGTTTAGGTCAAAAGATGCCAGAACAATTAGATTGTTTGAATAAAGTTCGTCCAGAAGATATGGTTGCCGATTATTTAGCGAGAATGAATAGAATCGCTAAAAATGAAAATGCAAGTTTTTGTTTTGATACACTTCCTTCAGAAAACCATAAGGCTTTAGTAAACTGTCTTGCAAATGCAAATAATTATGGAAGTAAAGATGCACTTGCATCTGGAGACTCTTTCTATGAAGAGTGTCTTGTGAGAAGTGACTACGATGTTTGCAAGCAAGAAAAAGATGCAGAGGCACAGGCTGTAGCTGGTACAACAGGTGGAACAACTGGTAGTAACGGAACAACTGGTAGTAACGGAACAACTGGTAGTAACGGAACAACTGGTAGTAACGGAACAACTGGTAGTAATGGAAAAGGAACAGGAGCTGCAGTAATTGTTGCTGGAGCAGGTGGTGCTACAACCTTCTTAGCTAGTAGTGCTGGAAAGAGTGACGTTTCTAATAATATAAAAGGCAGTAATGGAGCAGCTCTAGGTGATTCGCAAGCCTCTCAGAAAGGTACAAGTTGGTTTTCATTATTTAGAGATGTGAAAATTATGAAAAAATATAAAAGAGCCACAGATCCAGATTGTAGAGAAATTCACAATGCAGCCAAAACAAAGGTTCTCGGAACTGTAGGAGCTACAGCAGCAATAATAGGAACAACAATTGGTATTACTGTAATGGTCAACAAAGAAAAGAAAAAAGCAGAAGATAAAAAAGATATGCAAAAGGTTACAAGAAAAGCTGTTGGGTTAAGTCTTGCTGGAACTGGGGTCGCTCTTGGTATTCAACTTGGCTCAAGTGTTATAGCAAAGAATAAACTTAAAAAAGCCGAAGCGAGTATTTTGACTAGACAAGCTGCTCAAGGCTATCCTGTTGACTGTGGAATTCAAACAACTGCTTTCATTGATTTTGATAAAATAAATATAAAAGAAAATGAGATTAAAAGTGCAGTGGCTGCAATCAATTCATCAAAGTCTACAGAAAATGCTATTGCTATTTATCATGAGTGGAATAGTTTCTTTGAAGGAGATGAAAAATTTGCAATTAATGAATATGTAGATTTAAATTCTAGTGAATTTTTAGATTCAAATCAAGCCCTTGATGAAATGAAGCTTGTTCTTGTCTCTTTTATAAAAGATACTACTGAATTTATTATTCCAAGCGCTCAAGCGGCTGCAGAAACTAATAATGAAGACAAACCAGGTTTGGAGAAAGTATTAACTATAGATAACTTGAAAATGCTAACATCTCTAGTCTCTGAGATTCAGAAAGGAAAAACAGATAATGATAAACTATCTGAATCTGCTAAAAAAGATGCGGACAAGGCAGAGGCTCAATTTAGTAAGCCAACTAATGTTGCAGATGAAGTTATAGCTCTGAATGAAGAGTATAAAGAAGAAGACAAGAATATTGAAGCTGACGCAGCAATAAATAAGAAACAAAAAAGTGATAATGATGTCATTAATACTGAATTGGATAAAAATAACAATCAACAAACGTAGCTTCATTGCTTTATTTTCGCTGTTGATTTTTTCTTTCTGTGCTGGTGCACAGATTAAGAACCCGTGTATAAACAACAAAATGAATGTAGATTTTTCATGTCAATGTATTACTACCAATTCGTGCTATAAAAGTATGTCAAAAATTGATAAAAAAGTTTATAAAAGAAATATCAAAACGAAGTTTGATAAAAAATTATTCAGTATTGTAAAAAAAGCTTATAAGTTAGAAGACGATTTGTTCTCAAGAAAAGTCGATATTACTGATAAGCGCTTCAAAGAAATAGCTAAAACGAATGCTAAACTTTCTAAATATAATAATAAAAAAAGAAAAGCCTACGAGAAAATGTTGAAAGCCAAAGGTGCTAAAACTTGGCGTATAAAAGATAGAGTTCAAAAAGTTAAAAATCTTTGGAAAAGATTGATCCCAAAAGACAGATATGACTATTTACTGAAGTATGGCCCAGAGAATTCATTAGGTAAAATGATGGCGAAAAACGCTGGAGTCCAAGGCTTTAGTGGAGCTAGACTTGGGGGAAACTCTTTAAAAGCTACTGAAGATTTAATAAAAGCTCAGATCGTAAATTCTACAAAAGTGGCAGCTGAAGAGGTCATTTCGGATGATATGGGAACTAAAGATGTCATTACTGCTGCTAGAGAAGCTAAAAACTCATTAAAAAATAAAAACTATAAAGTGAATGATATTCACTTAGCTCATAAATCTATCTGGAAGGTTTTATCAGCAAGATATATTAGAGTTCAGAATCGTCTGGATAAGAATGCGATTTTAGCTGGTTCTCAGATCATTAATAAGGATAATGTTCAAAAGAGCATTATTGAGCAACTTAATATGATGTAAACGATGTCGGACTAATACCCAGAATCAACTTTCATACCCTCAACAATCTTAACTCCAGAACTTGTCCCAAGTCTTGTCGCACCTACAGCAATCATTTTATTTGCCATCTCAAGGTCTCGAACACCACCAGAAGCTTTTACTCCCATATCAGGCCCAACGGTCTTTCTCATAAGCTCTACGTCTTCTAAAGTTGCTCCACCACCAGCAAAGCCCGTTGAAGTCTTAACAAAGTCGGCTTTAGCATTAACTGCTAACTTACAAGCTCTAATCTTTTGTTCTTCATCTAATAGACATGTCTCAATTATCACTTTTAAGATTTTACCCTTTGCGTGACAAGCCTTTGCTATTTCAGCAATATCATTTTCTACAATTGAATCTTCATTATCTTTTAAAGCTCCTACATTGATAACCATATCAATTTCATCTGCACCATTATCCATGGCCCAGTTGGCTTCATGAATTTTAGTTTCAGTTGGACTAGCACCGAGAGGAAACCCTACAACAGTACAGATCATAACTTTTGACTTTTCTAATAGTTTAAATGCAAGAGGTACGTACGTCGCGTTTACACATACGGCTGCAAACTCATATTTTTGAGCTTCATTACAAAGTTGTATGATTGCCTCAGATTGAGCATCAGGCTTTAGTAGAGTGTGGTCTATGTAGCTGTTAACGTTCATTATTTCTCCTAAATAAATGGGAGGGGCTTAATCACCCTCGTATTACTTCTTAGTTTTTTATCTAATTCGACTATAATCTATAGGAACATCAACCCATTTTTTTCCATTAAGAACATCTTTCAGTGCGGTCTCAGTTTCGATTTGGAAAATATTAGCGATACGTGAAATATAATCCTCAATCGATTCATTTTCATGACTAAAGTAGTCTTGATATGATTTCGATATCATATACTCGTCAAATGAGAAGCAACTATCTTTATTTAATTTCGAAACAGTAATATCTAATTCGTTACAAGATTCAAATCTATAGAAAGAAATTCTAATCTTTATAATGTTTTTAATAAATATATATTGAACTGTGTCTAAACCACCATCAACTGTGGATTTCCTAACTTCTTCTTTGAATAAAAAACCTTCGTCTCTAAGAAAATTGAAGTTCTTTAAAATATATTTTTTAGGATCTTCATTCATTGTAAATCTCCAAAGAGTATTTTCTTTTCAATTGAATAAAAAGTACTCATACCTTCTGCTGTAAGACCTCCAGATACTCCATACGTAGCACCAAATGGATCTCCAATGTCAATCACTGTATAGCCTTCATCTTTTAGCTTTTGTGCCCATACTTTGTTGTTTTTGTACATTTGAGTTTTTACTACCTCATTATGTGGCAAATATGTTTTAGGATCTAATTTATTTTTAATATTATATTCCTTTTGATGTAATTTAAATTGATCCCAACTTTTTGGAGAGTATTCGTGGGCGCCAGGCCCGAATATCTCAATGTTAGCACCACCTTTTCTAAGATGAGTAGCTGTATCATTAACAACTCCAGGCATCTTTCTTCCAATCACTGCAATCTTTGTAGAGTCGACGCCCTCTCTAATCCTTTTGACTTTTAATCCATTAGGAAGTGATTGAAGAGGTCTGTGTATCTTCGCATATACCTTTGTACCTGCTACAGTTTTTAACCCTAGCCTTTGTGCGGAACTTATAATATCTGCAGCACCTGAAAATATTTTTCTAACTTTTGAACCATTACTAAATAACTTGCCGCTCTTTAGCGCAAGTTTTGTTGCTACACCAAGAGTTCCAAAACTTAATACACCAACAACTGAAGCAGTAGCACTAATCACTCTGTCAGTTGTAGAGAGGGTTTCTCCTGTTAGAGGATTTTCTCCTACAATAGCTTCATAAATCCCTTTAGCATCAGATACTACTGGAACTAAGTCTAAGCCAAAATTAACAAGTGCTGTTGCATAAGTTTGAGAAATTAAAGCTGATTCATTATCACCATTTTCAAATTTTTCTCTTGAAGTTTGTTGAAGTTCTCCTGAAACCTTATATATATTATAAGTTGTATCTTCAGATAAGTTAGTTGATTTATATGTCTTAAGCTTTTCTCTTTTTATTGATAATACTTTGTCCTTACTATCAAATGAATACTCTTCAGTGAATTTAGGGTCTTCTTCGTAATCACTAGAAGAGACTTTGTTTTCACATTCTAAGGTTATTGCAATCGCAGAGTCATAATAAGATAAAAAATTAGACTTATTGTTAGTATCTCCTTTGTTTTTTGAAAGCTGACCTTTGGCAAAATTTAATTTATTAGTTTGTTCTTGTGTTGAACATATTACGTTATCAAACTCATCAATTAGGCTTTGCTGTTCTTCTTCTAGAGATAGTTTTATATTTGCTGCTTCTGCTGTAAATTCGTTGTCAAAAAGAGAACTTTCATAAAATTCAGTCGTATTTGCAAGGTTTGATTCATAAGTAGCAGACTCATGAGTATCCACTGAGGAATTCAAGGACTGTGATGAACTTATTAAGTCTTTGTACTGACTTGTTAAATTATTTGACTCAAGACTCTGCATTTCACTAAAATTATTTATCTTGGCCAGTAAAGCTGGAATCGAATTTTTTGCTCTTTGCACTTCTTTTTTAGATTCGCTTTCAATTCTTGAAACTCTTGATTTTATAGAATATAAAATGTCTTTTATCTTTTGATTGTGTTGGTCTGTTTTAAAATCTAACTTTTTATATGCATCAAAAATTGAAACAAGACCATATGCATAACCATGGCCATAGTTTTGTCCAAACGAAGTATTTACATCTAGTGGAGATAATCCCCCTTTATTACTCTTGTTAAGTTGAGTTTCACTTCTTTTATTTTTATGAGCTTCTGTAGATTCGAAGCCATCTGGGTTGAATTCTAAATTGAATTTGTATTCATTGGGCGAGTCAGAAAAATCAATACATGAAACTAGCTCTACATAATCTCTTTCACAATAGCTTGAGATGTTTTGGGCGAGTCCAATATTACTAATAATAAGAATTGTTAACGAGAAGAGGAGTTTTATATTCATTATAAATACCTCCTTGTTTGAATCAATTTGAAAAGACTTTTTACTCTAAGTTCCCTCGTTAGCTGTTGTTTCGACAAATCATCATAATGACTCCATATTCCTTTTGTTCTATGTAAAAAGTCTTTTTTTGATTTATTTAATTTAAACCATTTTCTTTGAAGCTTAAAATATTCAAGTTTTGAAGTTGTCCCGAGAGCTTCTTTTATAAGTTTAAAATCTAAATCTATTAGATTTTGATATGTTTTAAATAGTTTCTCTTCAAATATAGATTTCGAGTGATATTCTCGAATTTCATCTAAGTTGTATTGATTTGCAAGTGAATCTAGAGCTAATTTATTTATTCTTCTTCCAGCATAAGAAATTTGAGAATAAATATAATCGTAATAGGTATTTGCTGTGACCTTTATGTTTGAAAATAAACGAGAAAAGCTTTTACCAGATTCACTAGTATTGACAATTTGAGTTACTTTATTACAATTTTCTAAGAACATTTTTTTAAGGATCTCTTCAGAGGGAAGTTTTTCTTCAACTCGTATTAGTGCTTCTTCCATTATTCCATTTTGTTTATCTTGATTTATTGAACTTACTAGGGAAGTGATATTCTCTTCAATCATTGATGCAATATCTGTACTAAGAAAATACCGATCATCTGTTTGAGGAATTGTGACCTGAAATACTTCAGCGGTAATCAATTCTTTTAAAAATGATTTGTCCATTGTTGTACAAACTGTTTCTAATTTCTTAATTTTAAATTCAATCTGATCAATATCTCTTAGTATAGTTAATGACTCACTTTCCTGTTCTAATAATTGAATTCTAAACGACTGAGATTCTTTCATTGTGAGGTTTGAGAAGTCTACAGGATCTTTTTTACTATTCATTAGTTTTTGATGAATGTTGTTCGCTTTAAGAATTAAACTCGAATATTCAAGAATATATGCATTGTGAATCTTTTCGTTGATACCAGCTTTGGCCATTCGAATGGATAAACCTGGAACATCATTATCAACAAATTTTGATATTTTTTTACCATAGTCCTTATCATCACAAGAAACCAAAATAACTAAAAATAGTGTAAAAAATAACTTCTTCAATAACACTACATTAGCTCCTTTATTTTAACTAATTGATCTTCTTCATCAATAGTATCTCTATAAAGTGAAAGCTCTAGAATGCTTTTCTCTAGTTTATTTATTAGTTTATTTCTATTCTGAATGTTTGATTTATATAAACTCTCAAGTAGCGCCATCTTAAATTCTGAATCAATCTGATCAAATGATTGACCAGGCATAAGTGAATTTAAAATCTCTATGTTTTCATTAAATATTTGTTCTATGTTTTTTTCATCATTAATTAACTTCTCAAGTATCTTCAGAATTGGAGTTCTTACGTATTGACTCAAAATTTGAGAATGAAGACCTTTGACTTTAGTTTCTAACATTGGAAGTCTAAATTCTCTTAATCTATTCGAAACACTTTGCTGTGCAATCTTATAAACTTCTTTGTATACTGTAGGTAATTTCTTTAGTTTTTTTCGTTGTGCTAGAAGATTGTAAATTAAAGCTGTTTCTGTAATAGCGTATTTAGGATCTTTTTGAGTTGCTCCTTTGTGTGCAACTAATGAGTTATGAATCTCTCCAAGTCCTTTTTCTGATGATTTGTCCAAGTATATAAAAGAATTCTCAACTGATATTGCAGAGTAAGCATCTGGGTTTTGGCTAAAGTCCATTCGCTTTTCAGGAAAACTTAGTCTGAAGTACCCAGTGCTTCCTGGAAATACTTGTAACGTGACTTGGTCTTTGTTTGTATTCTTTCCGCTGCCACCGGTGTGTGATATAGACTCATTAATGCTAATACCTACTGAACGTTCATTTGTAGTAAATAAATGACCATATTTATTATTAGAAGCATTATCATCAATCAGCAATTTAAACTTTTTTGAAGCTTCTTCTGAACCATTTATTGTTTGTTTCTTAAAAAAAGAAAAATATTCAATAATATTACATTTATACAAATTATTACATTTATTAAGAGTTCTCTTTCCTTTAACATTTATATTGGCAGTACTTGTATAGTCTCTACAGTTTCTTTTTGAACCCATATAGTTGTCACATGCATAACCACCTGTCGCTTGTAGATCAAATCCTGCTATAGTATTATTTCCATCCATTTTTAAATATGGAGATGATGATGCCATTCCTCCATCGGAGTAGTTTCCAGGGTCACAGGAATTAACATAACCACCAATTGTTTCAAGTGAATTTGATATTGTGTATGGAGCTGCGTTACAGTTTGATGCTTTATTTATATAGGTACCATTCCAAACCATTGATCCATTTTTTTTGTATGATAAACTTTTACTTTCTAATACTAGGTCTTCTTCAGTAATATATTTAATTAGATCATTTATTATGAGTTCATTATAAAGCTCATTTAAACCACCAGACTTGTCTAAACTTATAATGTGACTATTTGCCTTGAAGATTGAAGCTAGTTGTGAACTTGGACTATTCATGAACATACTAGTTTGATTTAGTAGCATGTTTAATACTTTTTCTTTGTTATTTTCGATTTTATCTAGAAAAAGTGTATAATTTTGTCTTGATTTCTTAAATAAATTTGAAAACCCTTTTTCATATATGTCTTTATATTTTAAGCTTTGGATCTTACTATTAAGTTCTATTAGCATTACAAAATCTTCTTTCTTTGTTCTATGCCCTAACTGAGAAAAGTCATTGAAGTACATGCTGATTAGAACTGAGCATATATGTAGATTATTACTTGATAGCTTTTCGATAATTGCTTTGTTAATTATTGAATCTTTGTTTTTAATATCAACACTATTAAATAGTAGAGATAGCATTCCTAGTTCATCTCGAGATATTGTATCTATACTATGAATATCTTCTAGGCTTATCTTCATATTTTGCTGAAGAGTCTTAGAAATAGAATTTTTCTCTACAGCAACACTTGAGTACTCTTGAGAGAAAGAACTACTAATAAATCCTGTTGCTAATACTAAAATTAAGCTTAGCTGATAACACTTATTCATTATTTCTCTCCAAAGTTAAACATGTCTTTCTATTATATAGAGCAAATTAAATGCCAATATTTATCGAAATTAGAGCTTTTTCGAGGTCCAAAAGTGTAAAATAATTTTACACTGTATAAATATTAATCAGTAGTAGGATTATAACTCGTTGTTTTTTTATTACTCAATGTTGGCACAGAACTTGTATATAAGAATGTATCTAAATTAAAAAAAATGAACAAGAGAGGAACTTATGAGAAACACAACTAAAACTTTATCGGTACTAATGATGGCAGCATTTATGACAGTATCATGTGGGAAAAAAGAAAATAACTCTGGCTCTAAGGCTCCTCCTGGTTCAGATGGCTATAATAGTCAAGCTGTAGCATATGGCTCAATTGATGAAGTAAGACAAGCATTTGCAACGAAATCTATTTCTGATGGTGCTCCAGTAGGTACTGAAGTTTTTCATATAGGACAATATTTTGGTGGTTCAAGTTTATCAGGAAGTATAGGAGTAAGTGGATGTGCACAAATCTTATTTTGGTCTATAGGTGATTGTGGTACAAATACTTCTCAACAAGAAAGTGAAATGCTTAGTAGATTGACTAAAGGTGAATACAAAACAGTATTCGGGTCTTCTGCAAATGCTATAACTTATAAAGTTCCTTCAGGAGTTGAAGTTGTTAACAATACAGTTCAGTATGTTTATAATGGATCAGATAAAACTTATGATAGAGCTGATCAAGTATATAAAGAAATGCTTGCACTAGATCGAAATGATATTTTAGAAACAAGAGTGTCGCCAGTAACTATTACTTTTCAAAACAACACGACAATTGCAGGACAAATTGTAGAAGTAGTTTTTGGAAGTAACAACTATGGTAATACTCAAGTTACTGACATGAAAAGATTTGTTTTAAGTACTAACTTACCTTCAATTGCAAACCCAATTGCTGTTCTTAATGGAGCTTACCCAAGTTTATCTGGATATCTAGCAGCAGTAGGAACTCCAAGTAATTATAGAATGATTAAGAGTATTTCAATTAATACAATTCATACTTACCAGTGGGCAAGCGGAAATCAAGGATATACGCTTATGCCGCAACAAAATTATGTAATTCAATAAAAAATATAACAAACTAAAATACTCAGGCCATCGCTATCATGCATGGCCTTTGTTATTTCAATTCTTATTCCATTAAATCTCATTTTCGGTTATCATATTTAGGTATATTTTAAAATAGTTAAACATGGAGAGTGGGTATGGCGGTATATAAATCTGATCACAAAGATATCTTTTTTAATTTAATTGATGTTTTAAACGTAACACAGCATGAGCAATATGGTTTTGATGAGGCTTCTGTTAAAGAAATAATTACTGAATTTGATAAATTTGTTGAGAATGAAATCTATCCCACAAGACAGTCTTCAGATGTTGAAGGAGTTAAGTTAACGGAA
>Ga0209712_10002899_pt1 | contig 14022 bp, 14 predicted proteins | sample ArcOceMetagenome_FD_187443 | JGI IMG/M metagenome (GOLD analysis project Ga0209712, IMG submission 187443) | Marine eukaryotic phytoplankton communities from Arctic Ocean - Arctic Ocean - Greenland ARC118M Metagenome (SPAdes) (version 2) | ecosystem: Environmental > Aquatic > Marine > Oceanic...
CTAAGGTGTACTGGATAAGAATATCCCAAAGCGAATAGGTTATATCGGGGTCAATCTTCGTCAGATTGTGTGCTTTCTTTTGGTTACTTTTCTTTGCACAAACACAGCGTTTTTTGCTGCGCGCCTGCAAGGCGTCCCGTAGGGTGAGCGAAGCGAATCACGAAAAGTGACTGGCATGTCGGGCCACCCCCGACGGTCTTGATTGAAAAATTTAACGAAAAAAGAAAAATCCAGAATAATAAGAACACTACCCAATAGAGCTTAAAAGTCTAGATTCTGACGGCCGCTCCATCCCCGACGAACTTGAACTTAAACTCTCAAAAAAAACTCAAAAAAATACCCGTATCAACGGATACAGGTATTTATCGAAAAACCATTAACCAACCACTTAACCGATCTACAAATCCATCTTCGAAATTGACAACTCACCCTCAGCAACACTTAAAACACCCGCCAAATAAGTCTTCAACTCAGCTTCAGAACTAAAATGCATCGCCTGATCAAACTGACCCTTATACATATTGCCAGCCTCATCCTTAATTCTCGCTAGTTGGAACTTATCGCCCAACACGCCTCTGCCTCTAATTGGATAATATTCAAGATTCATCTACATACAACCTCTAACTTTTTAAAACAGACCATCTACAAGGATTTAACCAAACGAATGATGCCCTGTTGACGCCTAACAGGCAAGCAACTAAAGCCCCATAAGTACGGTCAAATATACCGACTAAATATATTCAAGATAACCAGCAGATAGCAGGAACATATCAAAAATAGACACTACACTTAAAAAGAGAAATAGACAAAACGTCTTATAAAGAGGCCTAAATACGGCCAACATGACGATAACAACCACTTATTGGAACTTATAAAATGCCTGCAAAAGGTGTATTTAATAATAAAGAACAACTCAAAACACACTACGACGCTGTCATTATTGGTGGTGGCATCCAAGGGGCCGGCTGCGCGCAAGCCCTTGCGGCCCGCGGCTTCTCAGCATTATTAATCGAAAAATCCAATGTCGGCACCGCCACATCATCTCGCTCAAGCAAGTTGATTCATGGCGGTTTGCGCTACCTAGAAACCTATCAATTCTCTTTGGTTAAAAAATCCATTGCCGAGCGCACAACCTTACAAAATATAGCGCCATCGTTAGTTGAAAGCCGTAAATTCTACCTGCCCGTCTACAAAAAACAGCGCTTAAAACGCTGGCAGCTGGCTATCGGTTTATTTTTATACAGCGCATTAGGCGGCTTTAAAGCAGAAGCGCGCTTTACCCGCGTCCCCAAATCCGAATGGGCTCAACTCGACGGCATAAAACAACAAGGCTTGGTTGATGTCTTTCAATATTGGGATGGCCAAACCGATGACTTTCTTTTAACCCAAGCTGTTATTCGCTCAGCCGTTTCGTTGGGTTGCGATGTTATGGAAGAAACCGCCTTTACAAAGGCAACAATGGCTAACGATCAACAGGTCTGTGTCAGCGCTATTCACCAAGAGCAAAGCTTTGACGTTAGCTGTAAGGTCATCATTAATGCCGCCGGCCCATGGATCGATCGCATTCAAGCCGCTATTGATTTTGCTCCGCAAGGTCCCACAGTCGATTTAGTCCAAGGCAGTCATATTGAGTTCGACGCACCCTTGGGCGAAGGCATTTTTTACGTAGAATCGCCCGATGATCAACGCGCAGTCTTTATTATGCCTTGGCACGATGGCGTATTAGTGGGCACCACAGAGAAAAAATTCCAAGGGGATCCTGCCAACTGCGTACCCGGCGATGATGAAATTGAATACTTAAAAAGGACACTCTTTCATTATTTCCCTGATTATAAGGGCCAATATACTAAAGCTTGGGCAGGCTTAAGAGTGCTTCCTAGCAATGAACCCACTGGCGAGCAATCGACTGTACAGAATTTGACTAGACCCTTTTCTAAACAGGCAAGGGATACCATTCTATTTGAAAGCGACCCTAAACAGCCTCGTTCCATTGGCCTTTATGGCGGTAAACTCACTGCCTATCGCGTCACAGCCAAATTGGTTGCCGATTTAGCCGAAAAAACGCTTGGGGCGGCAAAAACTAAGGCCAATACGGCTGATATTCTCCTGCCATCTCACCGCTAGGCTATGTAACAAAGACCGCTACAGAGCGGTTTAATCACAACACAAAAATGGTATATTAATCGATTATATTAATGACCTTATTTTCGTCTGTGATTGGCCCCAAAAAACATGACTGCACACGCTAAACCAGAATCTAAAAAACGCCGCATTTTAGTGACTAGCGCCCTCCCTTATGCCAATGGTCCATTGCATTTGGGGCATATGCTAGAGCATATTCAAACCGATATTTGGGTGCGCTATCAAAAAGCACGCGGCCATGAATGTCACTACGTGTGCGCCGATGATACGCACGGCACAGCCATCATGCTAAAAGCCGAGCAGCAAGGTGTTAGCCCCGAACAGCTTATTGCCGAAGTGCATAGCGATCACAGTCGTGATTTCAATGATTTTTTAATTAGTCATGATAATTACTACAGCACGCACTCCGATGAAAATCGCGACTACTCTGCCAAAATTTATACTGAGCTCTACGACAAAGGCTTTATTGCCGAGCGTGAAATCACTCAGGCGTTTGATCCTGAAAAACAATTATTCTTAGCCGATCGCTATATCAAAGGCACCTGCCCTAAATGTAAGGCTGCGGACCAATACGGTGATAACTGTGAAGTCTGTGGTGCCACCTATGCACCAGTTGATCTTATCGATCCTTTCTCGACTATCTCTGGCGCTAAGCCCGTCGACAAGCAATCGGTACATTACTTTTTTAAACTGCCCGAATTCAAAGCCTTTTTAACTCAGTGGTTGGCTAACGAAAACCTTCAGGCATCCGTTGCCAACAAACTAGGTGAATGGCTAGAAGCCGGTTTGCAAGAGTGGGATATTAGCCGCGATGCACCCTACTTCGGTTTTGAAATTCCTAATGCCCCCGGTAAGTTTTTCTATGTTTGGCTAGACGCACCTATTGGCTATATGGCCAGCTTTAAAAATTACTGCGACACGGCCAATTTAAACTTCGATGATTTTTGGGACAGTGCACAAGCCGAAAAACAAGGCACTGAGCTTTACCACTTTATTGGCAAAGATATTATTAACTTTCACGGCTTATTTTGGCCGGCTATGTTGCATGCCTGTGATTTACGCTTGCCTAGTGCTATTTACGCCCATGGCTTTGTCATGATTAATGGCGAAAAAATGTCAAAGTCTCGCGGCACTTTTATTATGGCGCGCACTTACCTCGAACATTTCCAACCCGAATATCTACGTTACTTCTTTGCTTCAAAGCTCGGTAACGGCATTGATGATATCGATCTTAACCTTGAAGACTTCGTGCAAAAAGTTAATTCCGATTTAGTCGGTAAATTAGTGAATATCGCTAGCCGCTGTGCGGGCTTTATTACTAAACGCTTTGATAATACCTTGGCTGCGGAATTGCCGAACCCTGCATTGCAGCAAGATTTAATTGCCGAAAGTGAAAATATCGGTAACGCCTATGAAAATAGAGAGTTTGCTAAAGCCACGCGTTTAATTATGGCGCTAGCCGATCGCATTAATCAATATATTGATGAACAAGAACCTTGGGTAGTCGCAAAACAAGAAGGTCGTGAAGCTGAGCTGCAAGGTATTTGCACACAAGGTATTTGCGCGTTCGCCACATTAATCATCTATCTCAAACCAATATTGCCAAAGCTTGCTGTTAAGGCCGAAACCTTTTTAAACGCCAATCTCGACTGGACGCACTTAGAAGAGTCACTGTGTGGCAAGCAAATTAATAAATTCAAACCGCTGCTTAGCCGATTAGAAAATGATAGCGTCAATAAAATGTTAGACGCAGGCAAGCCTAAAGAAGCCAGTAAGCCAGCCAAGAAAAAGAAAAAGTCGGCGCCTAAAAAAGACAGTGACGATAAAACGATTGCACCAGAAATTGAATTTGATGACTTTGCTAAAGTCGATTTACGCATTGTCTTAATTGCCAAAGCCGAGCACGTAGACGGTGCAGATAAATTACTCAAGCTCACATTAGATTTAGGTGATGAACAGCGCACCGTATTTTCGGGTATCAAAGATGCCTACAGCCCAGAAGATTTAGAAGGCAAGCTCACCATTATGGTAGCCAACCTTCAACCACGTAAAATGCGCTTTGGTATGTCAGAAGGCATGGTATTAGCAGCAGGGCCTGGCGGAAAAGAAATTTACTTACTTGAGCCGCATGCCGGAGCTATTCCTGGTATGCGAGTTAAATAAAGCGCTGACGTTAGCCGCAACGTACATAAAAAATTCATACGTAAACAATACGTAAAAAATAGGTAAACATCATGTTAAGTGAATTCGCCGTTTTATTAATTGGCGCAATCTTAATTAACAATTTTGTATTGGTACAGTTCTTAGGGCTGTGTCCGTTTATGGGCGTTTCTAACAAATTAGAAACGGCTATGGGTATGTCGGCCGCCACTACTTTTGTGCTAACGCTCGCTTCTATTTGCAGCTATCTAACCTACACCTATTTACTGATACCTTTAGGGCTAACGTATTTAAAAACCATTTCATTTATTTTAGTAATCGCCGTGGTTGTGCAGTTCACCGAAATGGTCGTCCATAAAACCAGCCCCTTACTCTATAAAGTACTGGGTATATTTTTGCCGCTTATCACTACCAACTGCGCCGTATTAGGCGTTGCCTTATTGAACATCAATAAACAACATTCATTTATTGAATCAGCCTTATATGGCTTTGGTGCCGCAGCCGGTTTTTCATTAGTGTTAATTCTCTTTTCTGCCATGCGAGAAAGACTCGCCGTTGCCGACATACCCGCACCCTTTCAAGGTTCCGCCATCGGCATGGTTACCGCAGGATTAATGTCACTCGCATTTATGGGGTTTGCTGGTCTCGTTTAATGAGACGAACTGAAAATTCATGATAGAACTTATATCCCAACATCCGTTTATCGCCGCATTGCTTGCCCTGCTAACGCTTGGCCTAGTGTTTGGTGCGACCCTTGGTTTCGGTGCCGTTAAATTTGCGGTGGATGGCGATCCTATTGTTGATCAAATCAATGCTATTTTACCGCAAACGCAATGTGGTCAATGTGGCTACCCTGGCTGTAAACCTTACGCAGAAGCCATTGCTAATGGCGATGCTATTAACAAGTGTCCACCTGGTGGCGAAGCCGGTATTCATGAGCTCGCTAATTTACTCGATGTAGAGCCTGTCGCTTTAGATGATGAACATGGCGTCGAAGATATTAAAAAAGTTGCCTATATCCGCGAGGATGAATGCATAGGCTGCACTAAGTGTATTCAAGCCTGCCCGATTGATGCCATTTTAGGCGCAGCAAAATTAATGCATACCGTTATCGTTAGCGAATGTACGGGCTGTGATTTATGTGTAGAACCTTGCCCCGTTGATTGTATTGATATGATTCCCGTTGCAACAGGCACTAGCGCATGGAAGTGGGAAATCCCCGATCGTGATCCTAGCCATAACGCTAATATCATTGTGACGGACAATACGAATAATCAAAATGGCCATGCGGCATGAAAGGCCAACAATGAATAATATTTGGGATTTCCACGGTGGCATTCACCCACTAGAAAATAAAACACAATCGCTAAGCAAAGCGATTGTTACCGCGCCTATTGCCCCGCAGTTAACGCTGCCATTGTCACAACATATTGGCGCGCCCGCTAAAGCCATTGTGCAAGTGGGTGATTACGTATTAAAAGGGCAATGCATTGCTGAAGCCGTAGGGCCAGTGAGCGTGCCATTGCATGCGCCAACCTCTGGCACTGTCATTGCCATAGAGCAACGCACTATTCCGCATGCCTCTGGCTTAGAAGACAACTGTATTGTTATTGAAACTAACGGCAAAGATGAATGGCGAACAAGAAACCCTATTGCCGATTACACGCAGCTCGATAAAAGCACGCTCATTAAGATAATTAGTGATGCGGGTATCTCTGGCATGGGCGGCGCAGGCTTTCCCACGAGCATTAAGCTGAATACTCGTGACGATACCGCTATAGACACACTCATACTCAATGCGACTGAATGTGAACCCTACATAACGGCTGATCACTCACTCATGCGAGAGTATGCAGACGAGATAGCCAGCGGCGTAGCCATTCTGGCTAAGATTATTAAGCCCACTAAAATTCTATTTGGCATTGAAGACAATAAACTCGATGTCGTTGACGGTATTACCGCCGCATTAGCGCAACATAATTTCGCTGCACTTACCGGTCATGCAACCGAAGCCGAGGTCATCACTTTTCCCACTAAGTATCCATCGGGCGGTGAAAAACAATTAATCCAAATTTTAACCGGCAAAGAAGTGCCCTCCGGCGGCTTACCTGCACAGTTAGGTATCGTTTGCCAGAATATTGGTACAGCCGTCGCTATTCACAATGCAGTCTGTCTTGATGAGCCATTAATCTCGCGTATTACAACGGTAACCGGTGATGCGGTTAACCAGCCCTGTAACTACCATACTTTATTAGGTACGCCGGTTAAATTTTTATTAGCGCAATCAGACTATCAAGAAAATCAAAGTGCTCGTTTAATTATGGGCGGCCCGATGATGGGCTTTGCGCTAGCCAATACCGCTGTACCGGTCATTAAAACAAGCAACTGCATTCTTGCGCCAACCGAGCAAGAACTACCTACACCGCCACCTGCACAAGCCTGTATTCGCTGCGGCATGTGTGCCGAAGCTTGTCCTGCATCACTCTTACCTCAGCAATTGTATTGGTTTGCACAAGGTAAAGAGTTAGATAAGTTAGAAGAACATAATATTGCCGATTGTATTGAGTGTGGCGCATGCTCTTACGTTTGCCCCAGTAACATTCCGTTAGTGCAATACTATCGCGCCTCAAAGGTCGATATTAAGCAGCGTAAAGTTGATCATCAGAATGCCGAATTAGCCAAAGAGCGCTTTGACGCCAGACAAGAACGGCTTCAACGTTTAGAAGATGAAAAAATCGCAGCGCGCCAAGCTCGTCAAGCAGCAGCCAAACTCGCTGCTGAGAAACGCGGTAAAGAAGACGTAAAAAGGGCAGCGGTAGAAGCTGCGGTTGAACGCGTTAAAGCGAAGAAAGCCAAAAGCGTTCAGGAATTTACAGACTCTCCAGAAACCCAAAAAACAAAAGAAGCCAAAGAAAAAGAAAGCCAAGCTAATATTATTGCTACAGAAAGCGATGATCCTATTGCTCGCGCGGTTGCTAAACGAGCAGCCCAGCAAGCCGAAGATGCAGCCAACCCAGAAAATAAATTAATTCGCGCAATAGACAATGCAGAACAGCGTATCAGTAAAAGCCAATCACGCGTTATTGATGCCGAAGCGAATAATGATGAAAACCTAGCTATTTTTAAACAAGCGGTAGAAAAGGCTGAAGCCAAACTTGCCTCAGCCCAACAAGCCTTAATCGATTTTAGAGCACAGAACTCAGCATAGGAATAAACGCTTATGGCGTTAATGCGCATCACATCACCGCATGCTCACAATAAGCAGAGCACTAGCGACGTTATGAAACTGGTATTGCTTGCCACCCTACCGGGCGTGTTAGCACTCACAGTTGCTTTCGGCTGGGGCACACTTATCAACATCCTATTAGCCAGTATTTTTGGTCTAGCACTAGAAGCCATAGCGCTAGCAGCACGTAAACGCCCTATTGCCTTTTACCTTAAAGATTACAGCGCCTTGGTTACTGCTGTACTACTAGGGATTGCTTTGCCGCCTTACTCGGCATGGTGGATTCTATTAACCGGTATGTTCTTCTCTATTATCGTGGCGAAACAACTCTACGGCGGCCTTGGGTATAACCCATTTAACCCAGCGATGGTCGGCTATGTTGTTTTGCTTATTTCGTTTCCAATACAAATGACCACATGGGCAGCGCCCATTGAATTGTTACCCGCATCTGTCTCGGTGCCTAATTTATGGGATAGCTTATTAATCGCATTAGGGTTTATGCAACTTCCTACGGTTGATGGTTTTACCATGGCCACGCCGTTAGATTTATTGCGTCAAAACAACGCACTCATGATTGATGATCTCAAACAGCAATACTCGCAGTTTGGTGACTGGGGCGGCACAGGATGGGAATGGGTTAGCCTCGGCTTTTTAGCTGGCGGACTGTTTTTACTTTACCGTAAAATTTTTACTTGGCATGCACCTATTTCAATGCTCGTGGCTCTGGGATTAATGTCCGCTCTTTTTTATGATGGTGGCTCTTCCGCTAGCAGTGGTTCGCCGTCATTTCAGCTCTTAACCGGTGCCGCGATATTTGGTGCCTTCTTTATTGTGACTGATCCTGTGTCATCGGCTGTTAGTAATAAAGGCCGCATCATTTACGGTGCTGGCATTGGTATTTTAATTTTCCTAATTCGCAAATGGGGCAACTACCCCGATGCTGTTGCCTTTGCCGTATTGCTAATGAATTTTGCTGCACCGTTAATTGATCACTACACGCAACCCACCACTTATGGCCATAGCAAAAAGAGCAAGTGATGACTAATACGCCCCCTAATGATGACAAGTCTAATGATGACAAGCTCGATGATCAAAAACCTGATGATGCAAAAAAAGCTGCGTCATTGGTTTCATCCATATCAAGCAATAGCGCGATACTGGGCTTCTTTGCATTTATTTGCACCGCGATTATTGCCGGCACTTATTTAGGTACCGTAGATAATATTATTGAGCAGCAGCGGCAGGCACAGCTCAAAGCGCTTTATCAAATTGTGCCTAAAAACCAGCATGATAATGATTTATTACAAGACAATATTTCTTTTGAAGATGCAGCCTTAGGGCATAGAAATGATCAGACGCTATTTTTAGCGAAAAAAGAAATCGCGGGCGCACAACAGCCACTGACATTAATTTACCCCGTGACGACTCGTGATGGCTATAGCGGCGATATTGATTATATTATTGGTATTAATATTAGCGATGCATCCATTGCTGGCGTGCGCGTTATTAGCCATAAAGAAACACCGGGGCTAGGTGACAAAATAGATTTACGTAAATCAGATTGGATTTTAGATTTTAATGGTCGCAGCTTGGGCGATCCGGATATTGAAGGCTGGACCGTTAAAAAAGATGGCGGTGTATTTGATGGATTTACAGGCGCTACCATTACAGCGCGTGCCGTCACAATTTCAATAGCCAATGTTTTGCGTTATCACCATCAAAATGTTGATAGCCTTTTGCAACGCTTTGATGCAAAGGTAAAACCGTAAAGCGCTATTAAACAAAAGATCGAAAAAAAACAAACAGAAGAACATTAGAGAACGGCATCATGGCGAACTATTCTGACATCACCATTAATGGTTTATGGAAAAATAATCCCGCGCTCGTCCAATTATTGGGCTTGTGCCCGCTCTTGGGTGTGACCAACTCTGTAGTCAATTCGATTGGCTTAGGGTTAGCCACCATTTTTGTTTTAGTCGCCTCTAACACCTGCGTATCGATTATTAAAAACGTAACGCCCGATGCTATTCGACTACCCACTTTTGTAATGATTATTGCAGCCGCTGTTACTTGCACAGAATTATTAATGCAGGCTTACACCTACGAGCTGTATGAAATTTTAGGCATTTTCTTACCGCTCATTACCACTAACTGCGTAATACTCGGCCGTGCTGATGGCTTTGCTTGTAAAAACTCTGTCGCAGCATCGGCCTATGATGGACTGATGATGGGCTTAGGTTTTGCCGCTGTATTGTATCTACTTGGTGCTGCAAGAGAGTTGATTGGCACCGGTTCATTGTTTGCCAATATGGATTTACTGTTTGGTTCAATGGCACAAGATTGGGAAATAACCGTTTTCAATAACTACCCACAGTTTCTTTTAGCCATTTTACCGCCTGGTGCTTTTATTCTTACCGGTTTAATTATTGCTGCCAAAAACAGTATTGATGCTGGCATTAAACGTAAGCAAGCAGCAAAGCTCGCTGACCAAGAGAAAATTTCGAAACGAGTGCGAGTCACTGGAAATATTTCTTAGTTTCTTTAACTTAATAGCTTAATATTAGAACGCTAGAAATAAAAACGGGGAACACTAAAAGTTAGTATTCCCCGTAAAATTTTAATAGTACTAAAAAGTGTATAGAAGCAGCTATTTATTTCAACGCTCTATTTTTTGCCTCTGTAGAAACACCTGTCACAGCTCCGTCTACACCAGCACTTGGATGGTAAACGCCAACAGGCAGAGTGGCTACTGCTGCGTTATTCACCTTTTGCGCAATAGGAATATAATCTTGAACAGCAGTATTAATAGCTGTCGCAATTAAAGCCCCTAACAAACCTGCAGAACTGTCTCCGCCTGTATCAATAACAATTTCTTGATCATATGACCAGAGCACTTCTTCGGTTGTTGTAGAAATTAGCACATAGCTCATTGCCACAGTCACATTAGCGGCTAATATAGCGTAGTTTTTATCCCACTTATTGATAGTCACAAATAAAACAGAATCAGCACCAAAGCTTTTCTTAAACACCGACTTTGGTATTCCAAGCGCCTGCCTTCCATCTAAGATACCTTCTTTATTAAAAATATCGGTTGTTAACAATGTAGGGAAAACATAATAACCAGCATCTGCAAACGGCTGTGTAAGCGTGGCTGTTATGTACGAGGCCGCATCCGATGCGGTCGATTTATTAATTGCTGGTAAAATTAGAATAGATGTTGGACGTGCATCAGTATACATATCTGGAAATGCTGCTTGCTTAGTCTCTAAAGGGACACAGCCAACAACGAACATGATCAATATTACGTTACAGAAAAATTTACTCATTATTTGATAACTCCTATTTATCATTTCCGTTATTTATTATTACTGCTAATTAAGCGCTCTAGAAAAACCCTTGATTCCGGGTAAAGTTTTACCTCTTTTTCATAAAGAGCAGTAGCCTCCTGATTCTCCTCTCTCTTAGATATTAAATAGCCCAACTCGGCCTGAATACCAGGAGCAACCTTGAGATTTTTTTCTTCTGATACTCGGACAATTTTTCTTAAATTATCCTCATGCGCTAATACATTTTTCTCAGATGGATCTTTTAGAAGCGTATAGTATGTTTTTGAATATGAACCCCAGTAATACCCTACTGGAGAAGTGACTACGCAACCAGAAAGTAATAAAACAAATAATAGAATATAAATCCCTTTGTTATATCTCATTGCTTAATCCTTATTTCTCTTGTTTGTCCGTTACTAAAAAATAACACTTCATCATATACAACCGTATCGCCATCTGTGACCAATACCTGATGCTCGCCTTTCTCTATAATAAAAATGGCTGACTGTAGATTTTCTCGCTCACTATTTTTTGCCCCCAAAATACCTAAGCGATACTTTTCTAAATCTGCCTTTACGACATCTTTATTAACAATATCTCCAATCGAAACGTTTAGGCCTGCCAACTTATCGGCCCTAAGAAGAAGACGAGTCTCCTCTACATAACCTGATGTACTTTTTTGTATAGCAGACCCACAGCCAGTGATTAAGAAAGCAATTGCAATCAATAAAAACTTTTTCATTTTAAATTACCTTTAATTGTGTCCAGAATTAGAATGAAATTCATATTAATTTTGTTGAATATAATAGGTATTCAAATCGGCAGTTAATGTTCCCTCTATTAAAGAAACATAAGATATCTCATTAAACTCATCATCACCCAGAGAAGCAACCACTTCAATTTTTGCTACTTTTTTACCTGGCAGCTCAATAATAGCGCCTGTTTGAGGGTTTTTAATTTTCTTACCTTGACTATAAACAACCAACTGAAGACCCGGTGATAAACCTTGCGTTGCACCACCCGATATTAAATAGCTACCGTCTTCTTCAGCAAGAATAAAAGATCTCCAAGGCTTGCCTGACATACTTTCAACTAAGTTACTGATCAGTTGTGAAATAGCCGCTGATAATGCCTTATCGTTAAGTGTCTGGTCATAGCCGGCACTTGATCCCGCACCCAATGTTTTTTTCGTACTGGATTCAGAAGTACCCGCGCCTTCAGAAGAATGTATGATACGCCCAGTACTCACATCAACTAAACGCACATTAACTTTGGCATAAGCTGTTTGCGTTTTACTTCTAGAAAAAACGCCCGATTGGCTTTCAGTCGATCGACCAAATTCACTCACAGATCCTAAAATCAAATAATCAACACTGACACCAGAATCTTTTAAGCCGGCAAGTATTTTTTCTGAAGAAGTCTTATCGGCATCCATTCGTTCAAACATTAAAAACTTACCGGTATCAGTAAGTCGAGCACTCAGAATATCGGATGCCTGCTTACCGACTCGATCACCAGAATTATCAACTAAAAAAGATGTTCCTGATTGTGTTTCATTGGTAAACCGAGCAATAGCCACTTTACGTTTAAGTTGAACGGTATCTGCAGAACTCTCAGCAAAACTCGATTGTGCAAACAACATTGCACAAAAATAAGCTGGCAAAATCAATAATAAACTAAATGTTTTTTTCATAGTTTCCTCATCATGTATTTAGGTAAGAATAAATACCCTTACTTCAATAACATTACGTTAACAGTTTAATTACTTAAAAGTAGTTTTTAATAAAATAAAATAATTTCTTAATCAATAACTTCTTAATTTGAATACATTCAATCAACCTAAAAATCAAGATCAACGGGATATTTTTAGTCGAAAATGGTCTCAAGAACATACGTGGAAGCATAATGGGATAGAGGGTGTTTATCACTCAACCCTCTGCCTATTTATTAAACAGCACTATTCTCATTGATTGTAATGCCTAGAAAGCCCTTGCCGCAAGATAAAAAAGCCTAAGTAGGATGCTCATAATTCAAACATCAGCGATATATAAAGTGTCTACTTTAGTTAATTGTCTCGCTGCTATCTACTTACTACGTACTACTTATGATTAAAAAAGAGATTATTTTAATTCACAAAGCTGAGGCATATTAGCAACATCACAAATATGCGATCTCTTCTTTCGATATTTATCTTTTGGATAATGAGCCATTAACTTTCCACTCACTGATATGGCTTGCTGATAATCCTGATTCTCATAATAAAGCGACCAAAGCAATGCAAGCCATGACTCTTTAACTTTACCACCGCTCTCTTCTTGTTCAGCGATAATATATTCCATAATAGCTAAGCCATCATCATAACGATTAAGCCGATAATAACTTTTTGCTAATAATAAATTGGACTCAGCATTGAGCAGCAAATCATTTCTTAACCCCTGATTAATGCTATCAACAACCGCCTCATAATCTTCGGTTACAAAGCGTATTTGCGCTAGGGTATATACGGCTTCACTGCGCGTTAATAAATCTAAATATTTTGAGTCCACAACATATTGATAAGCATCAATGGCGGCAGCATATTTTTTTTGTGCTGACATCACATAAGCCATTAATCGCTGCAACTGTGCTTTTTCATAGCCACTGACACAATCATTATTGTATGCGCCTAATAACACCTTCTCTGCAGTGCTCAATGAGTAGGATTCAATCCATTGTCGAGCAGTATCTAACGATTTTTTACAGGTAACGTCTATAGTCAGCCTTAAAGGTAAAGCACCCTCTTTAATTTCCTTATCTTTTTTTACGACTGTATTAGTGCTCGATACACAAGCAGCCAACAACACCACCGTCATCAATAAAATGATGTGTTTTAAGAATGATAATGTAAAAGCGTTTTTAAACATTAGGTATATAAAATTCTTATTATTAAAAAGTCGATTCTTATTAACAAGGACAGCTTACTCATCATCACTGTCTTCATCGCTGCCTTCATCACTGTCTAAATCGCTATCTAAATCACCCTCTTCCAACACGACTAAGGTTGAAATAATATCGTCGACCATCGCATCATCAAGGCCTTTATGCTCTTCCGGAGTGTTATAAGTAATATAAATTAGCAATGAATGGCAACCTAGATACCACTCACGCCATGCACCGTCTTCATCGTCA
>Ga0209712_10002900_pt1 | contig 14021 bp, 5 predicted proteins | sample ArcOceMetagenome_FD_187443 | JGI IMG/M metagenome (GOLD analysis project Ga0209712, IMG submission 187443) | Marine eukaryotic phytoplankton communities from Arctic Ocean - Arctic Ocean - Greenland ARC118M Metagenome (SPAdes) (version 2) | ecosystem: Environmental > Aquatic > Marine > Oceanic...
ATTAGGTATAGATAAAGATCCAGAAGAGATATAATATTGTCCTACTGGAGGGGAAATCCTACCTGATGTTAAAGTTCCTGCTGCTGCAGAATTACTATTTACTGTTATAGTTGTTCCTACTATATTTGTGATTGTTGTTCCTGAGGGGAATGCTGCACCTTGGACTAATTGTTGTCCTATTAAAGCTTCTGAGAAGTTTACTGGTTGACCACCATCTACAACATTAGTTATTGTAGGAGATCCTATTACATAATCACCCGTTATACGAATAAAGGAATTACTGCCGTTTGCATATACTGCACCCGCTATTACTTTACCATAATTTAGTCTATTCGACGCCATTTATTTATATTTTTTACATTACCATAACAATTTCTAACCCCAATTAGAAATTTATTTTTAATATTATAGGTGTAAATGTATCTACACTTCCAACTTTTAAAATATTAAAATTACTTCCTAAAGCATATTGTTGTGTAGGATTAAAAGTTGTTGAATTTCCTGTACCTGTTACTCCTAATCCACTCATTATAACTGGATTAATATTTGATTTACTACCAAACGTACCTGCTCCTTGCTGTGTTCCCGCTGGTAATGTTATTAGCATAGGTGTTGATTGCATATTATTAGCAAATAATCTTGCGGATAATAATTGTGAACTACTACTAATGTGAGTATTTCCTGTGATTGTCATTGCTGTTACATCACCTGAAGCATTTGTTACACTAGCAGAAAATGCTGGTATATATGCTGCGGATGTTCCTGATGTTCCACCTGTTGATGCTACTGCTACCTCAAAAGCATTAGTAGTTACTCCTGAGACTGCTGATAATACATAATCTTCATTAGCATTTCTTACCATTACAACATTACCATTTGTTAAACCATGAGCATCACTTGTAATTGTTAATGATGTACCTGTTCTAGCCCATGTTCTTCCTCCCCATTCATCCCCTGTTGAAGTAAGTTCTAATGTGTAATCACTTCCTCCTTGGTCTATTATATATCTTATATTGCTGTTGTAAATATCACTTACACCACCACTACTTGCTCCTGCATTTATAGCATATGAAGCACTTACAGCGTATGAAGCACTTACAACGTGTATTGTTTCTGTTGATCCATCCCCTTGATTAAAAGTTATTAAGGATGAACTTTGATTTATTGAGGATGAAGTATAAAATGAACCTGTATTTAAAAGGGCTCCACTTATACCTTGAATACCTTGAATACCTTGTACACCTTGTACACCCTGTGTACCAGTTATACCTTGTGTACCTGTTATACCTTGGGCTCCTGTTATACCTTGAGCTCCTATTTCTCCTTTTTCTCCTTTAGCTCCTGTAACCCCTTGAGCTCCTATTTCTCCTTTTTGGCCTTTTATACCTTGTATACCTTGTGTACCTTGAATACCTTGTATACCTTGTGTACCAGTTATACCTTGAATACCTTGTGCTCCATCATCCCCTGCTCCCGTTATACCTTGGATTCCTTGAATACCAGTTTCACCTTGTATACCTTGGATTCCTTGAATACCAGTAACTCCTACTTCACCTTTTATTCCTGTGATACCTTGAATACCTTGTGTACCAGTTTCACCTTGAGCTCCTTGAAAACCTTGGTTACCAGTTGTACCTTGAGCACCTGTTATACCCGTTATACCTTGAGCACCTGTTATACCTTGTGCACCTGTTATACCTTGAATACCAATTTCACCTTGGATACCTTGTAAACCTTGAGCACCTAATGAACCATTAGCTCCTTGTAAACCTGTTGTACCTTGTGTTCCATCTGTACCTTGGGTACCAACTGCACCTTGGGTACCAGTTATACCTTGAGCACCAGTACCAGTTATACCTTGAATACCTTGTGTACCTTGTATACCTTGTATTCCAGTAATACCTTGTGTACCTATTGTACCTTGGGTACCTTGGATACCTTGAGCACCTGTTGCACCTTGGGTTCCTGTGTCCCCTTGTCCTCCTTGGTCTCCTGTAATACCTTGTGTTCCTTGAATACCTTGTATTCCTTGTGCACCTTGAGCACCGGTTGTTCCTTGAGCGGATACATTTGAATTCCAATATAATTCTCCGGATGTTGTTTGAACTGTTAACGTTTTTGTAAAGGATTCTTCTGATGAGCCAGATACGTTAGTTAATCCATGAAATTGGATATTTGTATTGGCAGAAGCGCTAACATGAAATGATCCTGTTACTAATAAGGATCCCGATGTTTTTATTTGGTAATCTTGAATCCCTGTAAATGCGTCAACAGATTGGGAAACCTGTAATGCTTCTATGGTCTGCCCTGTTAAGATTCCAGTTTTTGATAATGATTTAAGAGCCATGGTTTAGAGTATATTTTATTATAAATATTATTTAATTATTGTCTATCAATGTTTACTAAAATTGTTGTGTCAGTAGTTTGCGAAAGAGGCAAAGGTTGTGCTAATTTCCCTACTGCTAACAACTCATTTGCACCATTATACATACCAACAGTAGTTGCATAAGGACTAAAGAATGAACTTGTTGCAAAATTTAAGTAAACTCCTGTATTTTTTGAACCTGATATTATAGATGGATTTTGGGAGAAATTAAATTCATCCTCTGAAATCGTACATTTGTATTGTGTTTCAAAAATATCAAATGAACTTGAAAATGAACAAGTAATATTATTTCCTAATGCAAAATTAGCTACATCATTAGCACCTACTAATCTTCCACCATAAGTATCTTCTCCAAATTCAGCACCACTAACTCCCGCTTGAGAGGTTACTGTATAAGCAAAACGTGCTAATCCTATAGGTGATGTATTATTTGTAGCACCTGGTTGATTATAATATGTTTCATCTACTTCACCTTCAGTTTCTAGATCCATAATTCTAATCTGAAATGATAATTTTTCTCCTGCTGGTAGATTAATTGGATCTCCACCAATTGTAAATGAGGTTACATTTGAATAAGATCCTGTAACAGATGTAACTACTCTACCTTGTATTGATGAAGTATAGGCTGGTCCATTGTTAATTATAGATCCGGGGTATATTTCTGCAAAAACTGGTGCTGTAAGTGTTACAATATTACTATTAATTACTTCATTATTAGTTCCGTTCGCACTACCCCCATTTGTTCCTGACGTATTTCTACTAGTTACTATAACAAAATCTGTATTTTTACCTTTTAAATATTCCCCAACATTAGGTCTACTACCTGAAATTCCGGCTGATGAAAAACTACCATTTGGTGGATATGAATCTGAGAAGCATCTCATTGTCATCTCATAAATACCTCCACCTTGAGAACTATTAATTATTGAAGGGGTACCATTATTTGACCCAGCAGTGTTTCCAGCCATAAGCCACCCATCATCTATTGGGGTTGATACTTCTGCTATTGCTTGTACTCCGTATTTTGAAAACTCACCTGTTACTTCTTTTCTACTACCTCCTGTAAATATAACCATCCCATGAGGGTAAATAACATTACCAACATATATAGAAGATGAGTTAAAATTATTTTGTCTTTTTAATCTGCCTTCTCCATCATCAAAGTAACTACCACTTTCAGTAGTGATTTTTAATGATTTAGGTTGTATTTGGTCCCCATATAATTGTTTTGGGATTGACATTACTGCTATAGTAGGTTCATAAACTGATACACTATATTTATCTACCCCATATATTGCCTGACCATATATGGATCCATTTTGATTAGGGGTTAGTGCTTTATATGAACTGGTTGGGAAAAATTTAAATGGGTTTAAATCTGTTTGGTCATAATTTATATAAGCATTTGAACCAACAAGCCCTTCTATAGTCCCATCAACAGCATAACTAGCTGTATTCATAGGTTGAACATCACCATTACTACTTGAAAGGTAATTTGTATAGTATAATTGTTTTACTGAATTATAAACCTCAGAAGATGAAATGGGGAAATTAAAACCTGAACTACCTGTGGGGTTAAACTTATTCCCTAAATATCTTTCTATAGAATAATAATTGGATGCTGTATATTGGGCTGATGAAGATATAGAAATTGAAGCCGTAGCTAGAGTGCCGCCGCCTAAATATGTAAACCCTTTAGTTAGTTCTAAAGGGGATATTATAATATCTTGTGAATTGAATTGTTTGTATGCCGCCATCCATTCTTAAAAATCTAATTTAACTCTTACTAGAGCTTCTTTTGTAAAGTCTTTATTTAAAGGTTTTGATAATTTTGCTACTGCTAATAAATCATTTGAATCATTATATAAACCTATTGTTGTCATATAAGTTTGAGGGTTGTTAATAAAGTAATTATAAATTACTTCACCTGTTGATCCTGAAATATATGATGGGTTTTCTGAGTAATTAAATTCACTATTTCTAGCTCTTACAAATACAAAATCAGATGTTATTGTTTCTTCAGAATTTAATGCAAAATATTTTCCATTAACTATAACATTAAACGCTTTTTGGTTATTAAGTCCATTAGTGTTTGCCGTTGTAGTTGTACTTAAAGATATTCCTTCTGATGTTGTTATATCTAAGGCTGAACCATTAAGTAGTATTGTAGAAATATCTGGACAAAACCATCCATATGAACCTGAAGCTGTTGTATATCCCTGATCGTTAACTGATGTATTTGCTACACCATTTGAACCTGATATCATTTGGTATACTCTCTGTGTACCATAATAAGTTGGTAAATTTACCATTTTAGAATTATCTGTTAGTTCTAAATTATTATTAGTTCCAGACCCACTTAATGTTAAGTTTATACTACCAGGTAGTAATGATTCTTTATATCTAGCTCTTTCTACACTTAAAGCATAAAAATATTGACTACCAGAATTGTTACCCCATACAAAGTCTGCATTTTCATCTTCTAAAATTAATGTTCTATATTGACCATAAATTGTAGATGCTGGTGATACACCAGGTGCTGCTGTATTATTGTATGCTAAAGCTCCTCCTCCATTTTCATTACCAAAGGCAATTTGAAATTGTGCCTCTCTATTATCTCCCGCTGAAGAAGTATTAAATACAGTTGTATAGTATTTTCCTGATACACTGGATACTTGGTTTGATTGGGTATAAAATGTAGTTAATGCTGTTACATTTCCAGTCCAACAAGTTGCTGTTATAGATTGTGCACTTACTACAAAATCATCTGGATCTAGTCTTTTAAAGCTCATTTGTGTGTTTTTTATTAATTTGTTGTTCGTGTTACTGTTATAGGAACTGTAATTCTTGCTCCACTATCTAATCCAGTTATTGTTACAGTGCTTATTATTGATGTTGCACCTGAACCATATAACGTATTAATAGTTGTTGCTCTTAAACTAATTTGAGTACCTATTACAGTAGAAGAAACATTAGTTCCTAAAGTTGTAGTTGATGTTGCGTTAGAAGTAGCTGCTGCTGATGAATTAATACCTGTACCTGTAAATGTACTTAATAATCTTACATCTGCTACAGTACAACTGTAACCACTAGTTTCGAATATCTGGTCATTTCCTAAATAATTCAATGTTTGAGGTGTAATTGCTAACTGAGCTCCTTGTTGTAAAGTAATAGCTGAGTATCCAACATCAAGTACTGGAAGTTTAGCTGTTCCTCTTGGAAGAGTAGTTAATTGGTATTTCATTATTTGTGACTCATTTGGAAAAGCCTCTAATAAAGGCATTCCGTCTATAGCTTCACCATAAAATGCTGAACCTGAAGGGTGAGTTGGATTATATAGTGTATAATCTATTTCATCATCCGCTAAAGAAAATTGTGTGATTCTAAAGGAACCATCATTTTGAGCTAATAATTGTCTGCCTTTTGTTGTTAAAATGGCATCAACCGTTATTACTGAATTATTTAAATATCCCATTGTATTGTTTTTATATAAATATTATTATATGTTATAAATATGTCTAATCTATAAGCTTATTATTTCTTAGTTGTTCTATTATTAAATCGGGTTCGTTTTGTATCCCCAATGTTGGAAATTCAGGAAATATTATTGCCGATGTTGTTAATTGTTTTTTAGATAAAGGTTCTGATGGAACATTTACATAACTCCCAGTTGCTGGTTGGAAGCCAGAACCTGAATATATACCAGTATTAATTACAAACTTTTGAGTTGGACCTGGTGTGCCCGGATAAGGGAATTCAGTATCAAATAATAATATAGATGGGTCTCTTACAAACCTTCTTAATAGGAAGAAATCTTTATTATAACTTGGGGAAATATTCCTATCTAATACTAACTTTAGTTTAAATTGACCTGTTTGTGATTCATTATCTGCTGGACTAATAACTTGAGTTACAGAATATGTTTTATCTTCTGAGTTTTCAAATCTTATTTCATCTCCTAAATTAACTACAAATGGTTCTCTTTGTTGAGGCCAAGTAGTATCAAAAGGTTCTTTATTACCAGGAAAGAAAGTACTATCACTAGCTGAATATGGGAGTGTTTTTTGGTATTGAACAGGACCATATAAAGCATTTCCATTAGATGATTGTAATTCTATTGTATTTGTTACAGCAGTACTATTTGATTCTGAGAATTCCCAGAATGGAGAGTTTAATGCATTATCTACATCACTTTGTCCTTGTTGGCTACCTTGAATTGAAATTTTAGAGGTTGGTTTTGGAATTGGATTTAATGCGGCACCCCCTTCTTTAGTTAGTGTTGGGTTATATCTATTTAAATCAGCATTAACAGGTTCACTATCAAAAACCCCATCTATGTCCCATTTATAAAAGTAGTTAGAAGTTAATGTTTCATTACTTTGAACATCAATATCAAAAGTCATATATTTAGCTTCATCATAATTTTTACCTAAAGTCCCTTCAACAAATTGTTCTAGAGCAGGCACATACCATTCTATATAAACTTCTTTATTAGCATTTCTTAACCCCGCTCTTGTGTTACCTAATATTTGTACTAAATCTAAAGTTTCGTAATTACTTCCATCTACATTAAAAAATAACTTTGCAGTTATTGAAGTTAAAGTTAAGGGTACAGGAATTGTTTGAGAACCTCCTGTAGTTCCTTTTTTAAGTACTAAAGTATAACTTCCTACATTACTATCGAATTGTGATTTTTTCCAAAAAGAACCCGCTTTACTTTTAAATGTTCTTGGTACTGTAGTACCTTGGGTTAATTGTTGTCTAATTCTCCAATCATCTGAGAGGTTATTAAGAATAGGTGCTAAAGCATCCGTTTCAAATTTTAAAACTCCAGGGTTTGTAGTTGGGACATTATTTGGAGGGTTAATTGCATCTGTAACTTGTAGTACCATAGATGCAGGTGTTCCTCCTCCGCTGGCTGTGACATAAGATACTCCTAATCCGGCTTCTATACCTGGTGATGCTGTGTATGAAATAATTTTATCATTCTGGTCCAAAGCTGTAATTTGGCCCCCCGCTTGAAAATAATAATTTGTAAAAGCTGCTACATAATTAGTTACTACATTAGGACTACCTCCCATTGGGAGTACCGTAGCATAACCATCAGATGCTGTTTGAGAATAAAGAATTGGAATAGGTCTTTTTGCTACATTATATAAAGGCTGTATTCCTTGTAAATCTAAATATTGAGTTTGTTGGTCTTGAGGGTTAATTGCTATATTAGCACGTGCTATAGTTTGACCAAATCCTTCTTCAGGTAAGAAAGCCCCTTCAACATCATACCCTGCCCACTCAGATAAGTTTGGTTGTGATGCTTTACCATTTTCATCTATTAAATACTTAACAGTAGCCATAGTTATACCATTAACTAATGGGTATGGATCCGTTACTTCATTTGCGTAAGCAAAAAATGCTGTTTTATATTCAATAACAGGTAAAGTACCAAATCCTCCATTTAGTCCCTCTATACTATTAATGCTGTTTGCTGTTGAGGTTGAACCATTGTATCTTGGATTAATAATTCTTGCTGTTGTATAATTTGAATATGGTGTTTCTGCATATATGGCTGATCTGGATATTATTAAATCAAAATTAATTGGATTGTAAATACCATATGAATAATCAGCATCAAAATATACTCTTTGTCTTCTATCATTAGCTACATTATTTAAAAAAGGTTGGCATTCTGTTGCATAATCAAAAGGAAGAGCACCTGAAAACATACCTTCTAAATCAACAGGTACTAATCCGTCTCCTGTTACTATAGGTGTATTTTTAAATTCTAAATAATAATTTTTAACAAATAAAGCATTTTGAACTGTTGTAGATACTGCTGAACCTGAATTAACCGATATAGCCATTGATATACAATCCTTTAATGCTATAGATTCTGTAAGGTTGTAACTCATTGTAAATTGAGTATCTGATCCTTGGTTTACTAAGAAACTAGATTCAGTTACTAAAAATGAATTTACATCATCAATCAATGAACCTGTAATGTCAACTGCAGGTACATAATTTGGAAAGTTTCCTTTATATACTCTAATTGATGCTGTTTGCCAAGTATTTCCTCCCCCGGTTTCTCCTGGGCCATAAATACCTGTTCCATATTCATTTTCTGATCCTGTTATACCATATCTACTACCTGGTGATGAACCTGTCCATCCACCTACTCTAATACTTGCCGTTAGTTCAATAGAAGTTTCTGGTATTTGATTAAATACATAAATACCATCTATAGATTGACTTAAAGATGATGAAAAAGAGGCGTAAACGTCTTGTATTTGATATGCAAAACGGTTTGGAACTGGGGGTCCGGGTTTATTTATACCTTGAGAGTCTAAAGATACAGAAGAGGATTCTAGGTTGGGTATTGCTTGTACTCCACTACTAGATACCGTGTTTGCTAAGGCTGTAAATCTTGTGTCATATCCAGCTGGTAATGTAAAAAATGAACTTGTAAGGTTAGATGCAGTATAAAATACTTTTAAATCTGTTAAAGAAGTTGAAGCATTTTGAGCATAATAACCTAACCAGTTAGAATAATTACAGGATAAACCAAATTGTGTAGCACCATAGGCAGATGCATTATTAACCCCTGTAGAATCAAATAAACTACTAGTATAGCTATAAATCCCATTAGGTAAATCAACACTATCTAAAGAATATGGTGATGAATTTAATGTTCCTTGTTGTGCCTGTGTTAAACTCCAACTTGATCCTGCTAAGGTTCCAGTTGAAGCGGTTATTGCAAATAAAGCTCCAAAGGCAGGAGGAGTAAAACTTCCACCTACATATCTAGTCCACACATAGGGACTTACGTTTCTATTTTCATTGAAAATCTCAAAAGAACCACTAACCGAGGCCGTTGTATAACTTTGAGTAGTTGGGTTTCCTAATGTAGCTAAAACCCCAGCGTCAAACATCCCATTTTGAATTACCGGAGATAAAAGACCTGATTTTATGGCATGAACGTCTTCTCCATATAAAGCAGAACCCGATGGTAAAAATGGGGCAGACGGTACACCAGATTGTGTTGCGACTAAAGAATATAATTTATAAGGTCTATGAAGATAAGGGTTGTAAAAGTAAGCGTTAGCATCACCTGTTCCTAAAGGTTGATAGCCTCTATACACCCATAACTCTTCTGATGAAGACACTGGTATTGTAAACCCTTCAGCTGTTACATAACTTATAGGAGAGCCTAAACCTACAATTCTTGCATTTAATGTAGAATCATATGATGGGTTTGCGTTTTTTATTGCTGCAATGTCTAAAGCCATCGATGCAGAATTTCCTCCTGATGCAGAATAATATACAGAGTTATCTGTTTCTTTATAATAATAAGCTACTGTTTTAGACATTTGATTTAGTTATAAATAATATAATATATTTTTTTTGGTATTCCAAGTTTTTTTAAACATTAAGGTATTCCTATAAATGGAATCCCCCCTCCGGTACCTCCTCCTCCTTGGTCTAATCTATAAGTTTGTTGTATATCACATCCTATACAAAAGTTTACACACGTTGTAAACCCACCACCTAATACTTTAAATATTTTTAATTTTGCTCTTCTTGTATATGTTGAAGTATTTGATGTATTTGCAGTACCATTTAAATGGTTAATACTAATAGTTCCATTACCCGTTCCTGTTCCTGTACTTCCTACAACAAAACACCAAGGTACAGGTGATTGTGCTGTTCCATAATTTGGACTAATAAATTCTATACTTGAAGACCATTGTGCATTTGTAGTTGCAATAATAGTAGTATCATAAACACTTCCTACACTACTAATATTAGGCAATGAAGCTATCATAGGATTACAAAGATATGAAACTGTCCCATATGGGTCAGTAACTGCACCTGAAGATGATATTATACCTACTGCCTGTACCGGTGTAGTAGGTTCAAAAACAGTATATTCAGGACCAAAATTTAAAGATTCTAATTCAAATCTATCCATATCAGCAGCATCTAATGTTGATGGGTATTCTTGAAATTGTGATTCTGGGATTTTAGATTGTGTTGGGATTGCATTCATAAACCAAGGGTATGTACTTGGTCTATATATACCTGTTGCTGATGAAATTACATCTTTATCCATTTCTTTAGATCCGGAAAAGAAGTTGTTATTAGGATCATATACAAACCCGGAACCTGAACCTTCATATGTTGGAGTACCATTTTGATTTCCATACCATACTGCTGTACCCCAACCTCTTACAAATTCTGTTGTTGGGAATCTTTCAGTTCCTATAAAACTTGAACTATAATCTTGTAATGTTGGAAAACCTCTAGACCAATCTCCTATAGGGGTAAATGATCCTGTTTGATATATAATGGTATAAGGAGTATTACTTGAGTATCCTTGTACCGTGATAATATTTGATGCGGATAAAGGGTAATTTTGTGTTCTTACTACAGATCGTGATCCTGAGTATTCAGCTACATATCTTTGATCATATGAATCTGGTGTTGTTGAGGCTGATGGCATAGCATCTATGTATAAACTATATAAATGACCTGGAGATCCTGTAAAAGGATATGTAATGATATAATCATTTAGAGTATTTGATCCTGAAACATACCCCTCTGGGAGAGTACTACCTTGTGATGCAGTAAATACTAATTGATCAGCAGTTAAATCATATATGTTCATTGCATATCTGGCTGATGCTGAAGGGGAGGTTGAAAATGCTTGTAGTAAATATTTACCTTCTCCGGTCCAACTTAAACTTCCACTACCTCCAAATCCACCCGCTGGGGTTGTATTATCTATTCTCAAATCAACATCTATATAATCAGAACCTGCCATTTGATGTACATAGAAATTTAAACTAGCTGCACTACTTGTAGCTGTTGGTTGTACTGGTGGGAAATATCCTTGTGGTGCTGATTCTGTTATAAACGAAGCACGTGTTACATCAGGATCTACCCCTGAACCTGTAGCATACCATATAAATTGGCCACTCGCACTAAATGAAAAGTTTGTAAATAAATCATCATTTGAGTTAACAGCATCACTTGATTCATTTGGATCAACTATAATTAATGAACAATCATAAGTTGAGGGTATACCATCATCTTTAATTGTAGCATTTGAAATATACCATGTTTGAAATCCTTGTAACAATTCACCTTGGCTTCCTCCCGCTCTGGCTTCTGATAGATTAAAGGTAATATATTCTGCTGTTGTTACAAAGTTTGTTATTACTTCCCCATTAGCGGATATATTTGATATTTTAATATATTTTACTTTATATCCTGCTGCGTCATTTTCAGTCCAAAACCAAGTATTTCCATCTGAGGGGCAGTTTCTGTCATCGAGGAAAAATTCTTCAGTCATTACTGAACCTGTTAATCTTTGACCGAAAAACCATTGTACCCTATAGAACATATCTACAATAGTATTTTGACCAAAATATGCGGCACATGGTTCGGATAATTTAAGATCTAAAGCTCCATTACCTGCTTGAAACTCCCCATCATAAAATTCCCTTTGGTCTATTCTTAGTAATGTTACTGACCCAGAAATACTTTGTAAAGATTCTGTAAAACTTTGGGTCATTGGGTATTGACTATAAAAAGATGATGAAACTACTTGATCTGAAGTTAAACCACTATATCGAGTAGTACCACCGGAATAATAAACGGGTGCTGCGTATTCTGTATTATATGGTTCAAAAACACCACCTGTTCCTCCTTTAGTTACATAAATAGAAGACCCACTTATAGGATCATATTGAGGATAATCACTAGAGCCTGTATTATAATCTCTAGGGAATGGTTTTACAGAACCACTATATGTTACGTTTTCATAAGATGCTGATGGTGGAGCGTATTTATTTCTTTCTAATAGATTTTGTTTAATTACTACCCCTGATGTTAATGTTGTTCTAGCAGGTGTAAAGTCTTCTATCATTTTAAATAATGAATTATCAAAGAAAGATATTAACCTAATAAAATCATTTATATCATAGCTTTTTATATATTTTAAAAAGTATTCATCCCTTAAAGCATCTAAGTTTGGATATGAATCTGGTGATACGTCACTAGCTGGTAGAGGAGAGGTTGTGCCATAATAAGACATTTCATTTACATACTGACCTGCAGTTCTGTTTTGCATTACTTGTAAAGGTTCTCCTATATAATCACCTATATTAAAATTACCAATTTGAGCAATAATATCATCATTTATTTGATCTGTAGGTGAAAATGCTACTTCTAAATTACTTGAATTAGGTTCACTTCCACTTATATAAGGTGATTGTGCTATTGATCTTATAGGGGATAACATTGATCCCGAAGGCATTACATTATTAGCAATGTATATTTTATCATTTACTCTAGTTGTTATTCCTAGGTTTGGGTGATTTAATAATGTTAATTCTTTATTAGTAGTAAAATTACTACCGGTTGTTATATAAAAATCACTATCACTAACAAAAGATTGTGTTGCAACCCATGAACCTGTTATTTTAGGATGGATTGATTGTCTACTACCAGTATTTAATTCTGTGCCTAAAGCTGCTCTAAATACTAATTCATTAGGAGTTGAATTAATAGTATTACCTTGTACTGAGTAAGGGTTTACTATAAAATCTTCAAATGAACTTTTTGACACTATAGGATCCCAATATCTTATTTCTTGTAATGACCCAGTAAGTGGTAAATGGTCTACTCCATCTATATTAATACCCCCTGAATCTATACCATAAGGGAAAGATGAGGTTAATATTCCTCTATAAACATTTACACTTGATGGTATAGATGAAGATTTAAAATATTGAATATTTTGATCTAGTCTATTCCCAACGTATAATGAAGCTGATAAATTAGTATAATCAACTGTTGTCATTACTGACCACCAACCATTATTAAAAAAGGGCGCTTCTATACTAGCTGTAAGTGAATAATCAGCATTTCCTTTAGGGTAAAATTTTAATGTTCCAAAATCTTTAGATAAACTTGGTACTGATCCACTATAAGATCCGGATATGCTACCTGTACCAGTAGATTCTAATGTTATAAAAGCATTACTATTATTTCCTACCCAAACATTTTGATAAAGTGATGAAGTTGGAGATGCAATTGTTTTAAATCTAAATTGTATACTTTGTGGTTGGTCAACACCAGAACCCCATGCTGCATTATTTCTAAATGAAGAGGTAAATTGTGTGTTTCTATCTAAATTAAGGGCGTAATTAAATGTATTTTGATTAAAATCCCAATCTCTAATATCTTGTCTATCTTTACCTCCAAATTCATTTATTCTTAAAATTGTACTTGGGATACCATATGATGTTATTAAAGCTCTTAACCCTTGAACCGTACCTTTTGTTTTTAATAAATAAGGTAAATTATGGTAAATACGTTTATATAAACGCTTATTAACGTCGTCTAATGGCACTATGTCATTCGATGCCGATATTTTAGTATCTACGTACTGATACCCAGATTTAGCGGGGTATACGCTAGACATATTTGGTAATGGGAATGTACTTCCTGAAGGTGTTATACCTAAAAAGGATGCATATAAATCATCATTATTAAAATTATTAGAATATAATTTAATCCCAAAATCTCTAATAGCGTCTGCTACTAAGTCCTTTGAAATACCATAATCTAATCT
>Ga0209712_10002905_pt1 | contig 14003 bp, 14 predicted proteins | sample ArcOceMetagenome_FD_187443 | JGI IMG/M metagenome (GOLD analysis project Ga0209712, IMG submission 187443) | Marine eukaryotic phytoplankton communities from Arctic Ocean - Arctic Ocean - Greenland ARC118M Metagenome (SPAdes) (version 2) | ecosystem: Environmental > Aquatic > Marine > Oceanic...
GCTTTGGCACCTGCGTTCTAGTGCCGTGATTTTGGGCCGTCCGGGCGGCGTGCGCCTCTGGCTGTCGTCTACGCGCGACTTTCGCTGCGGCTGTTTTTTAATCCGTATTAATTGCGTGGATCGTGACCGTCTAGTTGCATCGACGAGTTAGAAATAGAGGCATAACGCAATGCCTGGGCCGATGAGTAAGGCGCTGTCTGTTAGCACGCGAAAAGTCTCAACGCACAGTCGCTTCTGGTAGGCGTGGATAATCAGCAGCGCCCCAAGCGATAGGCCGATTGGCAGGGCCCACACTTGATTGAGCAAGCACAGAGAAAGGGCGCAGCTGATCTCTAGAGCGTGGATGAGGGGTGAGGGCAGTCGCGACAGTGATCGCACTTGCAGAGCGGTGTCGATGCGCTGCTCTTTCGCTCCGATCATTAAGCAATTGATCAAGCACAGTAGCGCCAATGCGCCCGCAGGTGCCCAGAGGCATGCACTCGGGAGCAGGAAGACGATTACGCCGCCAGCGAAAATGATCGCGACGCAGAGTTCTTTAGGAAAGAAGCGTCGCGAGAGTGCCTGATTGAGTGCGGTGTAGAGTAAGCAGAGGGTCAGCAGTGCTGCGCCGTTTCGAAGTTCGCTCATTGAAAGCCCGGTGAGCGCGATTCCGACATTACTCAATAAAACGCACCACCAGCAACGCCAGAGTGTGTTGCGGTGTTGCTTCGCAAACTGGTGACGAGTCGAGTGCAGTTGTTGGAGTGGGCGCTTGGCGACGTCGAACAAACGATCCGCCATGTAGGTCAACCAGACGGATAGGCCCAGCACGATTTGGGCCGCCGCGCTGACTTCATTTCCGAGTGCCGCAGCAAATGCCGCCTGCCAGGTCAGTGCGATCAGCGCCGCATCCACTGCGAGAAGGTTCGGCCATTGCCAGAGTCGAATGTGTAGCATGCTCCGACCATGGACGCGAAGCCATCCACAGCGCAAACCTGAAGCCATGCCTCCTTAAATTGTTTGATCCATTCGGTGTTTTTCGCCGAATGACTATTTTCTATTGACGGACACCGAGGTATATCCATTTTTCCAACTTTCCTTTAAGGGGCATTAGCTCAGTTGGTAGAGCGCTTGCATGGCATGCAAGAGGTCAGGAGTTCGACTCTCCTATGCTCCACCATTTTGTAAGGAACTAATAGGAAGCGACTAAACGTGAGTGCGATTAGTTGCTTTGGGGGTCGAGCCACTTGATTCGACAACTATCTGCAATCGGAATTGCAACCAAACGACAACCACGAGTAGAACTGAGACTTGATTTTCAGGTCCTTGACTCATTCTTGCTTTTCGTCTCACTTCGTGTCAGATTATTTACATGGATTATTCAGAACGAATCACTTTTAACCCGAATCAATGCGGTGGACGTCCCTGTATTCGGGGATTGCGCATCCGGGTGAAAGACATTCTGGAAATGCTCGGCGGTGGCATGAGCGAAAAAGAAATACTCGCGGATTACGACTATCTGGAATCTGAAGATATTCGTGCTGCGCTTCAATTTGCATCTAAGCAATCAGATCATCCTATTCTCAGAGCAGTTTCGTGAAGTTCCTACTTGACGCTCAACTGCCTCCGGTTCTTCAGCGCGTAATGACTCGCGAAGGTTACGATGTCGTTCACGCTAAAGATATCGATTTCGTGAATGCTGAAGATTCGGCCATCCGAGACTACGCACTAGAGAATGATTACGTGGTAATTAGTAAAGATGATGATTTTATTGCTTATGCTACAGAGCCATACTGCTTGAGCGTGATTTGGGTGCGGACAGGAAATTGTAAGAACAAGTTGCTAATCGATGTTCTACTGGCAAACCTGCCCACTTGCCTGGAGCTAATTTCAGCAGGCAATCCTCTCGTTGAAATCTCGTTTGGAGAGGCTTTGTAGATCAATTTATCTTGCAGCCAACAGCAACCGGATTCCGTAAGTAGTTTATCGGGAGCAAAAGTATCGACTCTCCTATGCTCCACCAAGGATTTTAGGCCGGAAGCCGCTTGTTTAAAGCCTTCCGGCCTTTTTTGTGTTTAGGCCTCTGGTCGAAGTCGGTTCGAATCAGTCTAGTAGAACGCGGCTGAATCTGCCCAAAGTGGCCGATTTCGGGCAACCGCTCTGGGTTTGCCATTTTTTTGAGTTCACAGCTTCGCGTCGTGCTACGGTTGGACGGTTAGCAGTCTATGTCGGATAAATTGGACTTTATCCGACATTAGTGAATATTAGCTGAAATATCCGACATGGCGAAAACCTACCTTTGGCAAGCACCTGAATTTCCGCATTTTTACTACAATCCTGCTGTAGTGAAATCGCTGGAGGCTGCTTTTAAATCAGAGGTGAAGCGGTTGGATACGATCCTCAAGAAGCAGGATTTGGTGTTCGATGATGTCTTTACCGAAGAAATTATTGCCAATTCCGAGATTGAAGGCGTGTCGTCGACCCATAATTTTCCTTCGCTGAGTGCATGATTGTTAAAGTAAGGATGTAGCTTCATGGTTCACATGATCAAAACGTTTAACTAGATCCTCAAGCGCAAAGTTTAGAATAGCGCAGAAATTAGTTATTTTATTATTTTATGGCTACTTGGCCAAGTTTTTCATAGATAAAAGGTGCCCGAGTCCGACTGGTAAGTTGACAAGGCGCTCAGCTCAATTAAACGTTTTTCTTACTGCTGATTATCCCTTTATCCTTATACCACTAATTACATGCTAACCCATCCCGCAATGCTTGAAGTAAACGCCACCTCAGTATCTGAAGCCCATCGTATCGCGCGATTTGTTCGTCCCTTGGTTCTGTTCGCCCTGATTGCGGTCAGCTTGCCCATTGAGGCTAAAGAAGAGCGTCCAAATATCGTTTTCATTTTTAGTGATGACCATGCGCCGCATGCGATTGGAGCTTACGACGGCTGGCTCAAGTCGGTCAATCCGACCCCTGAAATCGATCAACTCGCGGAGCAAGGCATGCTGTTTGAGAACAGTTTTTGCACGAATTCGATCTGTGGGCCGAGTCGAGCGGTCATCCAGACAGGCAAGCATAGCCACAAAAATGGTTTCATGGATAACGGAGATAGCTTCGACTGGAATCAACAGACCTTCCCGAAGTTACTGCAAGGTACTGGCTACCAAACGGCTATTTTTGGCAAGTCGCACTTGAAGGGGAAGCCGCAAGGTTATAACGAGTGGGCCGTGCTGCCTGGGCAAGGACTCTATTATAATCCCGACTTTTACACCAAAGAGGGTCAAATCACGATCCAAGGACATTGCACGGATGTGGTAACCGACATGGCTGTTGATTTCCTCGAAAACAAACGAGACACAAATAAACCATTCATGCTAATGGTGCAGCATAAAGCGCCTCACCGCAATTGGATGCCGGCAGCACGGCATCTGACGCTCTACGACGATATCGATTTACCAGAGCCTGCAACGCTGTTTGATACTTGGGAAGACAAAGCACCTCCGGCAAGACACCAAGAAACAAGCATCATCGATTACATGCATCTGAACTATGACTTGTTTGTCGATCTGACCCCTGATTTTACACAAGGTAAGCCAAGCAAAAGCGAAGATCCTTCAAGCTGGCGTAACATGCAACGCATGAGCGAGGAGCAAATGCGTGTCTGGCGCGACGCCTACGGTCCGAAGGATGTCGCTTTCCATGCAGCAAATCTAAGTGGGAAAGATCTGCTCCGATGGAAGTATCAGCGCTATGCCAAGAATTACTTGCGTACCATTAAAGGTGTCGATGAAAGTGTCGGGCGACTCGTCGCCACGCTCGATGAACTCGGCTTAAGCGATAATACCATCGTGATTTATTCATCTGACCAGGGCTTCTTCATCGGCGATCACGGCTGGTATGATAAGCGCTGGATGTATGAAGAGTCGCTGAAGATGCCTTTCATTATTAAATGGCCCAACGTGATTACTCCGGGTTCTAGGCAACAAAAAATGATTCAAAACATCGACTACGCGGAGACTTTTCTGGATATCGCTCAAGCCGCCATTCCTGATGACATGCAAGGTCGATCACTCCTACCTTTGCTCAAAGGCGAGTCTGTAAACGACTGGCGCGATAGTATCTACTACCATTATTACGAATACCCAAGCGTGCACATGGTGCCCAAACATAATGGCATTCGTACCGAGCGCTATAAATTGATGCATTTTTACGAGTTCGGAGAATGGGAATTCTACGATCTAGAGAACGATCCCGAGGAGTTGAATAATCTCTATGGGAAATCCGAGTTCGCCGAGTTGATCGAAACGCACAAAGCGAAGTTGGCCTCATTGCAGGAGTACTACGACGATGACAGTGAGCTCCCAGAGATGCCCGAAGCATGGAAGTTGAAAATGCGCCCATGATCCTTCGATTTCGGCAAGATTCTTCCCGATGATTTGTGATAAACTTCCCTAAAATCCTGAGACTTCTCGGTGTCGCGTCGCTCTTCATCGGAGGCCACACGGTCAACCCTCAAGATGCTGAGAAGACGAACGTCATCATGGTCGTGATCGACGACCTACGCACTGAGTTAGGCTGTTATGGAGTGGACGCAATGCACTCACCAAGTATCGATCGGTTTGCGCAGAAGGGTATGCTTTTCAACCATGCCTATGCGCAATATCCTGTCTGTAACCCCAGCCGCTCATCGTTCCTTTCGGGCTTGCGCCCCGATGAGGTCGGGATCATCTCAAACACGGTTCCCCTTCGACGCGTACAGCCTAATCTGGTCACACTTCCACAGTTATTCCGCGAGAATGGTTACTTTACTGCGGGCATTGGAAAGATTTTCCACCTCAGTGTTGATCATGCAGATGAGCGTGCGCTTTTCGTGGACCCGCTCTCGTGGGATTATTTCTTCGATGCACTTGACGGCACGACGAAGACCGGGCGCCAAGGCGCAGGCCGTAATTTGACCAACGGAAAGATCCCTTGGGCTACTTGGAAAGCGGCCGCAGGCGAAGACGCCGACCAGCCGGATGGCATCAATAACCTAGAGGTGCTGAAAGTGTTGGAAGACAATCACGAGCGCCCATTTTTCATCGGTTACGGCATACACAAACCGCACGACCCGTTTATTGCCCCCAAAAAGTATTTTGAGTTTTACCCCGAGGGTCGCACCCAGCTGGCGGAAGAACCAGAGGGCCGATCGAAACGTATTAAAATGGCGATCCCTAACGATCGTATCTTCGCCGAATTCACCGATCAAGAGCGCCGGGAGTTTAAGCGCGCGTATCAAGCAGGAGTGAGCTTTGCCGATGCCCAAGTGGGGAAGCTAATGGACCGCCTCGATCAATTAGAGCTTTGGGATTCGACCATCGTCATTATTATGGGCGATCATGGCTATCACCTCGGCGAACATGACTGGTGGAATAAGGTCACGGTCTTTGAAGATGGCGCGCGAGCACCAATGCTGATCTGGGTGCCCGATGCGTTGGGGATGGGCAAGCCCACCGACAGTCTAATGGAGTTCATCGATCTCTATCCGACGCTGGTGGATTACGCGGGCCTAGCGCCACCGCATAAACTATCGGGGGCGAGTCTGCGCCCAGTCCTAGAAGATCCCAACGCAAGTGTAAAAGAGGCTGCGTATACTCAGGTGACACGTGGCCCCAAAGTGATGGGCCGCAGCGTGCGCACGCGGCGTTGGCGATACACCGAGTGGGGCGAAGGTAAGCACGGTGTCGAGCTCTACGATCATTCAAAGGATTCAGGCGAGTATTATAATCTGAGCGCTAACCCAGAATATGCTCATGTCGTCAGTCAGATGAAACAGCTGCTCCAAGGCGGCTTATCAGGCGAATAGTTGACTCAGACAAACTAGGGTAGGGCGCGGACTAGGTTTGCCCGAGCCAGCGGCTTAAATTAGTACTAGTCTATTTGAACCTAAAGTGGTCACTCGACTCAGGTTCACTCCCTGCTATCACATTCATCATTAAAGGGTTTACACGCTAGGCTAGCTAATGTTTAGATCGATTCTTTATTTATGCTGAATAATGGCTCAAAACGTATTACCTCGATTAAGGAAATCGCTAAATTAGCGGGTTATTCGATCGCGACTATTTCCAACACTTTAAACGATAAAGGCCGGATTCGGCCAGAGGTCCGCCAAATAATTTTAGATATTTGCCAGAAACACGGCTACATTCCTAATTCTGCGGGCAGAAATCTGCGCCGTAAAAGGAATGAGACGATTGGCCTGATGTTTTACCCTTCAAGTGCGGCGATTTTTCGTAACGTCTATTATGCGGAAATAATGGAGGCACTGGAATTTGAGTTGGAGCGCGCTGGATACGACCTGCTCTTATCTGGGCACGACAGCTCCCTTGAGGACTCCGTATCTCCACGATTTCTGCGCCAAGGTAAAGTCGATGGAATCATTCTATTGGGTCGTTTCCCTCGCAAGCGGGTCATCGCACTCAAGGACTATGGGGGACCCATCATCCAGCTAGATGGCTTTCGCGAATTTTTAAATGTCGATTATGTCACGTCCGATGGCTACTCGGCCACCGAGCAGATCGTTGATCACTTAGTCAAACTGAAGCACCGTCGCATCGTCTTTGTAGCCTATAACCATGAGGATACCAACGCGAATCAACGTGAAGCGGGATTCCTTGCCGCAATCGGAAAGCACAATCTATCCAATTCCGAATGCAGAAACATACGGGATATAGGGAACTCTGCAGAAGCTTATGAACTGATCAAGTATTTGCTTGAATCGGAATCCCCGCCGACAGCAATAATTGCGGTGAATGATACACTCGCAGTTGAGTTGGTCCAGTTGCTTCAAGATGACGGATATTCAGTCCCAGGAGATGTCAGTGTTTTCGGATACAACGATGACGCAGATAGCCAAAATTCCAAACCGCAAATTTCTACAGTTCGTATTGACAAAACCAAGCTCGCTCAAATTGGTGCGAAGATGATTATTGACCGTATTGAGAATTCCGAACTCCCTCACCAAAAGGCCTCACTCACCGCCGAGCTCATCCATCGTGATTCGGTTGCTGTAGCCAAAAGCTGAGGTCTTTTTAAGTGATCCCCTCGGGTTCACCACCTGAAGCAGCTGCCTTGGCCGTAGATGCCACGTAGCATACAATCGGCTTACTATTGCAATTGATATAAATGGATAAGCGTTAACTTCGTTGTCGACGATTTCATTGCAGAATAACCAGATGATAGTCGCAACGCTGTCTCTAAACTGGCCTGTCCTAAGGTCACACGGGCGTAGATGCGCTACCTACGAAACCGGGTCCACGTATTTCTGTAGCCGATCTATCTGTCACGACACACCCTACTTGAGGGCGTGTCGTGAGATAAAGGCGTGTCGTAGGATTAAGGTGCCGGTGCAACAATTTCAGCACGGATGAACTGCTGCGAGCTATTGCCTACTGGGGTCGTGCTTCTGAAGCGTATGTGATCGGCGGCGTCCTCAACCACGGTGACAGCAACGCTATCCCAGGCTTGAGGATCAGAGAGATCGGAGGAAACCGAAGCGTTGATCTGAACCGTGCGGCGTTCATCGCGGTTGACGCGGAGTTCGAGATACTGGTTCGATTCATCCGTAGTCAGTTCGATGGTCGGCTGTTGCGCTACCGAGGAGGCAATTAGGGGATCACTTCCTAAGGTATACTCCATTAAAGTACTCTGCCCATCCCCATCAGCATCGGAATCCCATTGGCTGGACGGGGCGTCCAACTCGGGGTCTTCTCCCCCGAAGGTGCGGAAGCGCCATGAATTCGGCGCGAGCAGGTCGACCGCAGTGGCCGCCGGCGAGTCGCCCTGCGCGTTGTAGGCGGAAACCTGCAAAACGATATCTTCCACGCCTGCGCCGACTGTGACGCTGCTGGTGGTGACTCCAGCGGGCGTTTCATCGATGATTTCAAATGCATTTCCGTTGACGGACTTCTCAACGACGTAGCCGAGCTCGCTGTTAGCCGCATCGGACCAATCCAGTTGCACCGAATTCACGCCCGTGAGCTGCATTTGCAGGGTTGCGGGTGCGCTGGGTGCTGAAACAGGCGCGAGCGAAAACTCTGTCGAGCCGTCGTCGAACTGGCGGAACGGCCGATTCGGGATGCCGCCGATGTAGTTCGCAAGGCGCTTCTTCAGGTCATAAGCAGTGGCAGGCTCCTGGCCGTAGATGTTGGTAGCCTCGGTAGGATCAGTCGTCAGGTCATAAAGCTGATCGTCCGCGAAGTAGGTGTTCTCTGGATGAGAGTTGGCTGCCAGCGAGCCGAGTTGGCGGTTGTTAACGTAGTAGGGGCGGCGGCTTACAGCATCATCCTCAGCGGAGTGAAAGATTTCACCGTCACGGGCAACCGAACGACTGCGCAGTATTCCGGAATCGCGGAAGGATTCGGGCCCAAACAGCCACCGAATGATCCAATCGCGTTTGTTTACGATCCGAGTGTCGTTTCCGCAACGAAAATGCAACCTGAGTTCGAGCCGATGCAGCGGCATCTCAATCACCTCCTGCGCTGTAACCATGCTCCGCTAAATTACATGGGTTACCGTTACTATCCTTATGGCGACCACGAGGTAGTCGCAGTGGTGAATACCGCTTTCGAGGAAATGCTGGGCCGCCTTCCCACTGAAGAGGAGCGGGCTCAATACACCAAGTGGCTTCAAGCGACAAAAAACAATGCCGATCAACTGCGGCATGTGCTAATGGCAGAACCAGAATTTATTGAACGTCACGGCTATCACAATCCGGATGGTCTACAACTGTTTCGCCAGAAGCTTTGGCTCGAAGCTATTTCGCGCAGCTTTAACGACTTGAGCGACGAGTTAACCCGTTGGCCAGATGCCGCGGATCTGTATAACGGTGCATGGGCTTTGATTAAGTTATAGCCACACACCTAATAGGGAGCCTATAGCCCCACATCTAAATTTAATTCGACTACAGCCACATTTAAACAGTACCAATAAACTCTCAATCTTATGTTAACCATGAATATTAAACGATCTGCATTTACTCTAATTGAATTACTTTCTGTAATCGCTGTGATTGGGGTTTTAGCGGCAATTCTAATCCCCGTGGTGGGCAAGGTGCGCAAGAGTTCATATGACGCGACCTGCACATCTAATTTACGCCAGGTGAGTGCCGCCTATTTGTTGATGATGGCCGACAATAAAAATATTTTGATCCCTGCGATCGAAGCAGAGGGAAGTGGTTCCACTCAAAATAGTAAGTGGTATAAACCAGAAGGTGAGGGGCCAAAAGCGGCTTGGAGCATTTCCTTAGCAAGTTTCATGCAAGGAGGCAAAAAATGGAATCGCTTAAATGATTTGAACTGCCCCGAAGCATTGGCCGCAATCGGCACAGCCTCCGAGCGTTCGTCTTACGGCTTTAATCATTTTGTCGGTAAAACCAATGGAAGTGATGGCGGCTTCAGGGGCGCCGTGCGCATGGAGCAGTTGTCCTCTCCTAGCCAAACAATCATGTTTGGTGATACTAAAAAAGAAACTGATATAAGAACTTTGCAGAATCTAGATCATACGACCCTCTACGCGTGGCATGGTGACTCTGCCAAAGTTTCATATTTCGATGGTAGTGTCAGTAGCATTACTGTCGAGGAAGCTAAAGCAAAGCCACCTGGTTCTGATAAGGGCTACCTTCTTTGGCGCGGCGTTTATCGCCCATAGGGATTATAAGAAGGTCATTATTTACAATGAATAATGACTAACCTTTAATAGGTGTTTGCATAGTTCCTCGCTGAATATTTGCTCAGTAATTTTCCAGAATTTCCCCTGCTTGCGAGCGATCACAAAGGATGGCATGCGCAGCTGTGCTCTTAGTTTGACTGCCTCGCTCGCCGCGCTGGCGGGCTGTTGAGTTACTATTATCTAGAAAATGAAAAGGAGGTGTGATGAATCCCGCAAGAAAAACGGTTTGTCAGCCATCTCGGTAGGCCGACCATCCTCATCCTTGTCTTGAACGAGTGAATGTTAGAATTCGTGAGATGTTAGTCACCATTGGTATCAATTAAAATAGTGACTCAGCAGTTTACTGGCTCGTTGGCTGATCGAGTCTGAGAGTGTTTGCACGATCGGGTGTGAGAGACCTTGTTGGCGTAGGTCATCCGCAATGATAGGTGCCCGCGTCTCTAGTCGTTTGGTCATGTCATGCAGTCGTTCGATGAGCGCTGCAGCTGGAAGGCGCAGTTGCTTTGCGCAGGCTTGCCAGTGGCGTGGTTCGATTTTTTTGATGTGATAGGCGCTTCCTATCTTCATTGCCAATTTAGCTTTGTGCGGGGAGATTTGAAGTGGGTAAGGCAATGCACTGGCGATGTCGTAAAGTGGTGCGAGGCGCACTTGATTGTTGCTTGCCAAGAGCAATGAAAAATTCTTGGCGTGGGCATCGGTTCCGTAAATTAGAAAGTTCAACAGTAGGGCGTCGGCAAAGCTGCGAATGTCGGTCAGGGCATCACTGGAGACATCCCAAATCGTGTTGGCAATCGCTTCGACCGAAGGGCCGCCGTCGCTTTGATATTTGAGATCTGGGTAGACTGCCCGAGCTTGACAAAAATCTTCCTGATGAATGCGCACGTATTGAGAACCCGTGCTATGGCGGTCGTAGCGTGTGACGACAATGACTGGGATGTCACTGGCATGGATCACATTCGAATGGGCAGTGGTGATGCCGAGTGCCGCAGCGAGCGATAAGCAGAAATGTTCGTTTTCAACAAAGCCTGGGAAACTCGGGGGAGCGGGTTTGAGAATGTGTGTGGTCGGCGTCATGCCGCGTGGGATACCCCAAGCTCCAGTGACTTTAGATTGGTAGAGGGCGATCTTTGCTTGAGCACCAGCCAGGCTGAATTGGCCGATGTCATTGGAGAGTCGCTGGCTGGCATGATTGTCGAGCACTAAGCGAATGCGTTGATTCAGTTCGCTGTCACTGAGCCACTGGACTTGCTCGCTGTAAGGTTGATTGAGTAGCGTGTGCTCGTTTGCTTCCGAGATAAATTGAATGGCTCCTGCACAGTCTTCGCCTACCTGCTCGATTAATCGAAATACATTTCGTGAGGAGACCTGGAACTGTTTGCCCCATTGATCGATCACGGCTTGATTGTCTGGTAAGAGTCCCCATAGAAACGCTTCAATCGTTTCATGTGAATGCTCATTACGTGTGAGTGACATCGAGAGCGAGAGAGGGTAGGCTGCGTTGGAGGTTTGCCACTCCGGTGCATAAGCAAAGCTCAGTCGGTTCTTGCGGTAAGTGACTGTGCCGAGCTTTTGCTGATTCGCAATGACGCTGAGAGACTCCGCATTCATGATGACTTGTTAGCTCGCTGTTTCGTTTGATCCAGAATATCGTCTAGGTTAATTCCGTCTTGAGCTGATTGGTTAGGCTTATTGATTGCCAGAGGTAGATTTAGCGCCTTTAGGGTGCGCAATACCAGCGCCAGTTCGACGCTCGGTTTGGCTTGTTCCAGAGCAATGATCCAGTCTCTGCTCACGCCGGAACGCTCTGCAAGTTCCGCCTGTGTCCAAGCGCGGGCTTTTCGCTCCTGTTTAATCAGGCTTGCGAGATCTTTGACGCTAATGATGTTCATGTTCTGTGTGTAATGAATGTGGTCGAACGCCAATATTTATTAAATGTGGTCGATCGTCAACACTTAAGGGGTGTTGCCGAGCGGCGACAATGCAATGTGGTTTGAGTTGCCTAAAATGATCCATTTGAACAGTTCGTGCTGATATAGCACCGAAACAAAAATCCGCATCCTACGTGAAGTCGAGAAGCCGTGGGAGTTTCTCAAAAATAGTATGGGGGATCTTGTTTGATCAATCTAAGAGGTGCGTTTCAATTTTGTAACGCGATCCTCGTCGCTAGCAGTGGGGACACTTTCCCGTTTTAGAAAATTAGACGGAGCGAAGCGGAGAGGGACTTCGCATCGCGATGGGGCGGAGCCCTGAACGGAGTGAATCAATTGGTTCGTAATGCCATCCCCGTTGGCCGACCAGGATCATTTTGGTGAAGTCGCAATGCTATCGATGATCAATAACACGGCGTCATTCTTTGCTGCGGAGGGCTGCCAACTGATTGCTTTTTCACGCAAGTCACTGGCTCGCCTGAGTAAGGAGGAGCCGCTTATTTTTCGTCAATTGATTCTCAATCTCGCCCGTGATCTGGCGAGAAAAGTGCAGTATTCGGACGAACGAATGCTTCGTGGTGGTGACGCTTAGATGGTTAGGAGTAGGTTCTTGAGTTCGACTCTCCTATGCTCCACCAAGGATTTTAGGCCGGAAGCCGCTTGTTTAAAGCCGTTCGGCCTTTTTGTACTTAGGTGCATCGTTCTGATTGATGCAGCTTATTGTTTGCCCGGGTGAGCCAACAATGGCGCGGATGTAATGCCATCCACTGTGCGGCAAGAATGAATTGCGAACTCATTCGAAAACGCAGGATGACACCGCGGATAGGTCGACTCCACGGCCGATTTTAAATCGTCGAAGGCATCGGCCTGAATTAACGCACCACTAGCGCCCTTATCGCCGCCGCCGAGCATGCGCTCACCCAACACGCCTGGTACACTGCGTGCGATGTCGCACATCGTCTCCAGCTCAGGGCCGCTGATCACATAATCATCCCGTAGCCCAATGCCATCTGCACGGAAATTCTTGCCCACCTTCTCGATGTCGCCACTACGCCATGCCTCTAGCGTATCGGCAAAGCGGGTCTGCGCTTCATACAGGTATTTTAAGCGTCCCACACTCGCGGGCGCAACTTCCTGAATATAGGCCGCAGCTGCAGTAAATTTTTCAGATGTCGATACTTCTGCGAGTGACGCATAACCGAACTTTTCATTCAGTAATGCCTTCATCTGATCGCATTCATCGCGACGAATCTTATAGGTCGATTTTTCGAGTCCTGGGCGCTTCGTGCCTGTATCCAAACTTACGATACGAAAGTCATCTGCATTGCCGCCAAACGGGATGTGGTCGATCGTTCCTTTGCTGGGATTGAAATATGTGCCCATGCCTGCTTTTGCGAAATAAATCATAATCTGATCTAACTTGCCGCAAGGCGAACCGATGTAATCAGTCTCCACCATTTGGGCGAGGTCTACGATGCGCATGCCGTCCTCGACCACCGTTTCGTTTACTTCAAAGAAGGTCAGGATCAGGTTCAGCGCTAGCGACGCTGAGCGCGACATGCCACCACCAGGGATGTTGCCATAGAGTACTGCATCGAACCCTGTGCCCAACTCGTAACCCTCACGCCGCAGTATCAATTCCACTCCATGCGGGAAACGTGCCCAGCTATCCTTCAACTCCTCTGGCTCTGCCGCTTCGCCCAGAGCGAAATCGACAATGCCGTCTTCGGGGAAGTTCTCGCTGAAGATACGCACACGTCCCGAAGTGTTTGGCTTGAATGCCAACCAGATGAAGCGATCAGTGCCGACACCGAAGAGTTCCATGCCGTTGTAATCGCCATGTTCGACACCGAAGCAGAAGCGAGATGAACTGCGGCGCACTTGGCCGCCAGCAATATCGAGGCCGCATTTTTTCGCAGATGCGAAGAGTTTGTTATGAATGTCTTGTTCCATATGATACCTTTTTGAATACTATAGTGATTAGTCTTCGTAGCCGTTTGGATTGGCTTGATGCCATGCCCACGCGCTGGTGATGATAGATTTCAAGTCAGGGAACTTTGGATCCCATTTGAGTTCACTGGTGATCTTGCCGCTGGCAGCAATTAATGTAGCTGGATCGCCGGCACGGCGTGGTTTCACATCTGCAGGGATCGCGTGGCCTGTCACTTCGCGTGCAGTCTCGATGACTTGCTTGACTGAGTAACCTTGGCCGTTGCCGAGGTTGTAGATTTTATCTTCGTTCTCGATCGCACCGAGCGCGAGGATGTGTGCCTGCGCCAGATCGATCACGTGAATGTAGTCGCGCACGCAAGTGCCGTCTGGCGTGTCGTAGTCGTCGCCGAACATGTAGATCTGCTCGCGTTGCCCGAGTGCCACTTGTAGTACGAG
>Ga0209712_10002907_pt1 | contig 14001 bp, 10 predicted proteins | sample ArcOceMetagenome_FD_187443 | JGI IMG/M metagenome (GOLD analysis project Ga0209712, IMG submission 187443) | Marine eukaryotic phytoplankton communities from Arctic Ocean - Arctic Ocean - Greenland ARC118M Metagenome (SPAdes) (version 2) | ecosystem: Environmental > Aquatic > Marine > Oceanic...
TGTAGATGTCGATCTCTCTGACGGATCCCCACAGTTTGCTGTAGATGCGTTTATAACGGACAATAAAAACCCAGAAATTAAACTGAGTCTAACTCAGGACTATTTCGATGATTCAGGAGCTGATTACCTAGAAGATGCTCTGGTTTTCATCTCTGATGGAATAAACCCTGATTACGAATTCACATTCGAAGATGGAGCGTACAGGTATCCTTCAATTATTAACCTCGAAGAAGGAGTGGAGTATAAATTATCCATTATTAGTGGTGATAATACTTATGAGGCCGTGAGCTCTGTAAATCCTGTCCCTTCTATAGACTCTATAGGGGTTGAGTTCCAAGAAGGTGTTTTTGGATTTGAAGCAGGCTATTTCGCTGAATTCTTTGCTAGAGACATCGCTGATAGAGAGGATTTCTACTGGGCTAGATATTCAAGAAACGACACGCTACAAAACAATCCTTCCGATTTAATTATCAGTCAGGATGCTTCTTTTAGTGGAAACGGAGCTGACGGTTTAATCTTTATTCCACCAATTAGACAAGGTATAAATGATTTTAGCAGAATATACCAGTCAGAGGAATTCATTCACGTAGAACTATGGAGTATAGATGAAACCGTATTTAACTACTTAGCCCAAGTAGTAGAGCAAACCGGTATTGGGGGACCTTTAGCTATTATATCTGCACCAACTTATAACGTGCTTTCTAATATCACTCTTGTCTCTGGCCCGAGTGAGCTAGATCCAGTGGGAATATTTAGTGTTTCTAAAGTGAGCACAATAGATTATACTTTCGAATAATCCATAGATCTTAATTCATAAGGATACTAAAGGAGTTCCCAAAGCCAGTCTACAGTTGTATATACTTCGCTAGTCTATCATTAGGAATACTCAGGACATGACACAAAACGGATTTGTTTTCGGAATAGGGCAGTACTTTTAACCAACAAATAAAATCACAGAAATGGGTATAGAGATCGCTACTCTAGGAGCAGGATGTTTTTGGTGTGTAGAAGCCGTATTTGATTCCCTAAAAGGAGTTAGCCAGGTAAACAGTGGTTATACAGGAGGACAGCTAAGAGATCCATCTTATAAAGAAATTTGCTCGGGTACCACCGGTCATGCAGAGGTAGCTCGCATTACTTATGACTCATCGATCATTGCCTTTGGTGAACTGCTAGAAGTCTTTTGGGCTACTCATGATCCTACTACCTTAAACCGACAAGGAGCAGACTCAGGAACGCAGTACAGGTCTGTCATTTACTATCATTCAGAAGAACAAAAAAATATAGCGCAAAAATCAAAAGAAGCAGCAGGGGAGGCGGGCCTATATCCAAATCCTATAGTTACTGAGATCTCTGCAGTTGAAACGTTTTATATAGCTGAAAACTATCATCATGATTATCTAAAAAACAACCCAGATCAAGGTTACTGTAAAATGGTCATTAAGCCGAAGCTTGACAAGTTTAAAAAGATGTTTGCCGAAAAAATAAGAGAATAAAAAAAGACCACACTTTGGTGGCCTTCTCTATAGGGTGATTCTGTATAGAATACTTCTATATCAGAATATCATGACTTTATCGGGTTTCCATCTACTACCAGCTTGTACTGATACTCACCCAATAAATACTCAGACATATAAACTTTAATAAGGGTTTCACCTCTGTCCATAATGCCTATTTTTTTTAACGTTTGACCTAATGAATTAGAAAAAACCACTTCTACTTCACCCGCAGATTCCGGAATAGATAATTTAATCTCTTTAGAAACCTCATACGGATTCGGGTCATTTTCAGATAATGTTATTCTAATATCTGAAAATTCTTTTTCTTGAATAGCAACTAATTCGTTAAGAATCGATTCATCTCCTAATTCTTCCGCTAATCGTAATATTTGTTTTTCTAACGCCCTAACATTAGCACTACACTCTGACGAGTTTTGACATATCAGGCTAGAGCACAGGAAAATAACGCCTGATAGAGAGAGGATAATTGATTTCATTTTTAAGATTACTAATGATTACAGCACTACAATTTAGGCTTAAATGGGATATAAATCTTCATGTTATCCCGAATATTTATATAATGAACAAACCAATAAGGACAAATAAAGCGGATAAAATAGGCTGCATTCAAAGGGTTAGACTACTTTTGCACGCTGAAAAAAGAGTGGAATCATTACACGGTTTCACGCCATAAATACTCAGCTGCATGCAGTCAATAAGAAATATAGCTATCATAGCTCACGTAGATCACGGTAAAACTACACTAGTGGATAAGATCATCCATGAATGTAAGGTGATGGATACTAGAAAGGTAACAACTGAACTCATTCTAGATAGCAACGATTTAGAAAGAGAACGAGGAATTACTATTCTTTCTAAAAACGTATCTGCTAGATATAAAGATGTTAAGATTAACATTATAGATACTCCAGGTCACTCCGATTTCGGAGGTGAAGTAGAGCGTGTCTTAAAAATGGCAGATGGTGTGATTTTATTAGTGGATGCTTTTGAAGGCGCTATGCCTCAAACAAGATTCGTAATGAAAAAAGCCATCGAGCTTAATCTTAAACCTATAGTTGTAGTCAATAAAGTTGACAAAGAGAACTGTAGACCTGATGAAGTTCAGGAATCTGTTTATGAGCTCATGTTCAATCTCGAAGCTACAGACGACCAGCTCGACTTCAAAGCGCTATATGGTTCTTCTAAGTTTGGTTGGATGAGTACTGACTGGAAAAATCAGACTGATAATATTATTCCATTATTAGATGCCATCGTAGCAGAAATTCCAGAAGCAGAGTATATCAAAGGTGACCCTCAAATGCAGATCACTTCTTTAGATTACAACACGTTCCAAGGGAGGCTAGCTATTGGAAGAATCAAACAAGGAGACATCAAAGAAGGTCAAGACTTGATGTTAATCAAGAAAGAAGGAAGTGAAAAAGTAAGAGTTAAGGAACTTTATGTATTCGAAGGATTAGGAAAAGAAAAAGTTACTTCTGCTAGAAGTGGAGACCTATGTGCTATAGTAGGTATAGATAATTTCGAGATTGGAGATACATTATCTTCTATTGAGAACCCAGTAGCTATAGAAAGAATTAGTATCGATGAGCCTACGATGAGTATGCTTTTCACCATTAACAATTCTCCATTCTTCGGGAAAGAAGGAAAATTCGTTACATCTAGACACCTTAGAGATAGATTATATAAAGAGACTGAGAAAAACTTAGCGCTTAAAGTAGAAGACACTGCTAGAGAAGATTCTTTCAATGTATATGGAAGAGGTATTCTTCATTTATCTGTTCTTATAGAAACTATGAGAAGAGAAGGTTATGAGCTTCAAGTAGGGAAGCCTCAAGTTATCTTTAAAACTATAGACGGCAAAAAATGTGAGCCGTTCGAGACATTAATAGTAGAGGTGCCAGAAGGGACTTCAGGAAAAGCTATTGAATTAGTTACTCAGCGTAAAGGAGATATGTTAGTAATGGAGCCTAAAGGTGACATTCTTCACTTAGAATTCGATATCCCTTCTAGAGGACTAATCGGACTGAGGAATAACATACTTACCGCCACTTCTGGTCAGGCAGTAATGAATCACAGATTCAGTGAATACAAGCCAGTAAAAGAAGGTATCAACACCAGACATAAAGGTTCTTTAACTTCTATGGTAGCAGGTCAAGTATTGGCCTTCGCATTAGACAAACTTCAGGATAGAGGTAAGTTCTTCATCGAGCCAGGTGATCAAGTTTATATCGGTCAGGTAATAGGAGAACACTCTAGAGATAATGATTTAGCCGTAAACGCGATCAAAGGGAAGCAGTTAACTAACATGCGTTCTTCTGGTGCTGATAACAGTGCTAAAATAGCTCCAGCAGTTAAGTTCTCTTTAGAAGAATGTATGGAGTACATTAAGTCTGATGAGTACTTAGAGGTAACTCCAGAGAGTTTAAGAATGAGAAAAATAGATTTTAACAATAAGCAGAGAGGTTAAGCTACTTAATCGATAAACTTATTGAATAGTATTAAAGCCACTCCAAAGGAGTGGCTTTTTTTTGTGGTGCTAAGTTTTATTTGGTCAAGCATCTCAACACAGGTTATACAACATATAATATTGTTTTTCAAATATTTAAATCTTAATAGGGGTTTCACTACAACTTAATATACATTTGATACACCAATGTTATAGAAGTTCAAATAAAACCCCAATGAGCACAAAGAAAAAAAACATTAATGAAATTCTGTAAGCTACTCTCCGCTTAAATTGAATGCTTGTGCAAAGCATGAGGAAATGAAGGAGTGATATATGAAGATTTAGTAAATGAAACGTTTGCCTACGATTATCAAAAATTCAAGATAGTTAAGCATTAATCTAGAATGTACTTTTTGTGTACCAATTTTACTTTTTTTTCAAGTTATTTTTGTTGTTCAACAACCAATATCATAAAATAAAAAAATGAAACGACTAATTTTACTTTCAATTGTGTCACTGTTTATGCAAGATGCATTTTCTCAGCTATCTACGAGGCAGAATAATGACTTTACTCCTAGTCTAGGAACAAGACCATCAGCAGGAGACGCAGTATTACAATTTTCCTTCCCAGTAGCAAACCTCTCCGGTGATGATGAAGCAGGCCTTTATTCAGGAACTGCATTTACACCAGGTGAGATGCTAATGTTCAAGTATTACAAAACAGATGAAACTGTATTTAGAGCAGGAATAAGATTAGCTGCTGATAACATGCGCACGAATGGAACAGCTGCAGATTCTTCGGAATCTAACACGATTACTGATTTCGATATTCAGGAGAATAAGAAGTTAATGACTTCTAGAGAGTACAATTTAGTAGGTGGACTAGAAAAGCACTTTACTAATGATAATATTTTTGATGTTTATGTCGGAGGTGAAGCTCTTCTCGGATTAGGAAGAGACAGAGCGGTAAGTGAAGAGACATATGTTAATAACGATATCGTTAACACATCATCCTCTACTAGAACTTCTATTTTCGGATTAGGTGGTGTTGTAGGATTCAATGTATTTATAGCTGAATTACCAATTTCACTAGGTATCGAGTACGGTTTATCTGCTAAATGGGTGTTTGGTGGTAAAACTAAGGTAGTGGAGGAAATAGATGTGGATGGTGGAGCAGACTATACAGCTGAATACACCACACAAAATACAGATGGATTCGGTGACCAAGATTTAGATTTTCTCGGAAACTCTAGACAGTACTCAGACTTAAGCAGAAGAGCTTTCAACATGGATACGAATAACACTGTGAGAATCAATTTGAATATTTATTTCGGCACTAAGTCAAATAAATAAGCACCAACTTAAAAGACAAGAAAAATGAAAAAACATGCATATATATTAGTCTTAATTGGTGCTGTAATGATGTCATTAAACAGTTGTACTGTTAGACAGAGAGCCGTACCATTGACTCCTATAAACGCTCAGGTAAATCTAGATATGGATGACCTGGAATACATAGGGGACATTCTAGGAACATCTGATCAGAGTTACGCTTTAGGCTTTATCGCTTATGGAAGCAGAAAGTACCACTCTGGAGTTTTACTTCCTCAGGGAGGGCTAGGAATTTCTCTTCCTAATAATAGAGGAGTTAATAACGCCTTGTATGATGCGCTTCAGCAGAAGCCTGATGCAGACATGGTGCTCCCTGTAGCTTTCGAAACAGTTACAGAGCAGCAGTTCTTAGGCCGTAGAGTAAACTTTACAGTGAGATGTAAAGCATATAAGATTAAAAATAAATAGTCAAAAACAGACTAAATTAGCACCTACCAAAATAACTTGGTAGGTGTTTTTATATAAGACCTTTTTTTAAATGAAGAATTCTAGTATCCTCTTAGCATTAATTGTAGCATTAGCATCTGTTTCATGTGAGAAAGACCCAGAGCCTCCCGGTGTGCAAGTCAATCCGAATACCTACATACAGTATGTAGATATAGATGATGTCATAGAGTTCACTATAGAAGGAATAGCAGGAGACGCCTCATTGAGATCTTTAGTCATTAGCTCTAAGCCCGAAGGAGGAGTTACTACCACTATTTTTGAAGAAGAGCTTTTCGGAGAATTGAGTACTTCTACTTATGTTTTAGAGATAGGACAGAACCCTGTAGACGATCAATTAGTAGTATTTACAGTCACTGATGAAGATGGCTATACAGGACAGACAGCTCGGAGAATTCAACTAAATAATGATCCAGTAATGGTAGAAAGTACGGGGCATGACCTTTACTCTAATTTCTCCACAGAAAACACGAATGGTTTTAACATCATAGCATTAGAACCATTATTTATGGGTTCTTTACCAGATAGCAGCGGTGTAGATATAGCGCAATTAGATGCTACAGATGATGACGTTCAGGGCAATGTAATCAGTTCTTATTCTGGAATTAAATTCACGAGAAACAACTCATTTAATTACGCTTCTGCTAGACAGTCTATGGCTATGAGTTCTTATAATGCCAGCGTTCCTCTTCAAACTATCTCTAATCTAGAAATCGACGATATTCTAATTACTCGATACGACACATTAAACATGCTGCATGCGGCAATTAAGATCATCGACATCCAAGATATGCCAGGAACGGAGGAGGATAGAATCATCTTCAATCTAAAGAAGTAAGTCAGTTATTCTTAAAGGCTCAAGGGCATAACTACAGGCATGGAACTAGCGATTCTTTGGCTGTAATTTAATAATAATATAATATTCAATGAGTTAAGCATCTATAAGCCATTCAAGCCTCTTTGATATATTAGGTAAGGACCTTCGATTTACAAAGCAGGCTTTTATTAATGAAATGCAGGTTTACTGGAGACAGAGAAAGCTACTGAGGCTTGCAGAAGCTATGAATTACAGGACAAACAGCTAAATTGAAGAAAATGTGTTAAGAATATTAAACCTTAACTAAATTCATACGTAGAAAGATGTAGAAAAGAAGGCAAGTTCATTTCACACGCATTCAGTAAAGAACGACAGCTACAATTTAACTGTAGCTTGGAGAATAGGCAAGGATAGAACTGCGGTGGGTTTTAAAGGTAATACACACCAAAGAGTTTGCAGCCAAAGATGTTTAAGACTTAAATAGCATATTAATTTATGGTTATTTAATAAAGGAGAAAGCTGCTAAGGGAATGCTCTTAGCGGCTTTCTATTGTCTAAAACTTTTTGAGTTTACAGAAAGGTAGCGTAGGCTCTATAATACTCTATGCTCAGCAGCAGCTAAGTTGGTGATAAAAGTATAGTGGCAATGCCAGTAAGAATGCAAATAATTAGGGACAAACACACTAAATTAGCACCCGCCAACGTATTTTGGTTAGTGTTTTACTGTTAGTCTATTTCAAATGAAGAATTCAAGTATCCTTTTAGCCCTATTTATAGCATTAGTAGGTGTTTCCTGTGATGAAGACCCTGTGTCACCAAGTGTAGTGGTTACTCCAAACACCTTTGTTCAAAGTATAAATCTAGACGATGTAATCGAATATTCTATAGAAGGAATAGTCGGTGATGCAGAATTGAGCTTATTGGTAATTAGCACTCAACCGGAAGGCGGAGTTACTTCGGTAGTCTCTGAGGAAGAGCTTTCAGGTATTTCTAGTAACTCGATCTATACCTTCGAATTAGAGAATGACACCATAGCAGAGTGGAACGTTATATTTACGATAACAGATACAGAGGGACGTACTGGTCAAACATCACGAGTAGCAGAAGTAAATGATGACCCTATAATGTTAGAAAGTACGGGACATGAAATTTACTCAAACTTCTCTATAGAAAACACAAATGGTTTTAACATCACAGGTTTAGAGCCATTAGTTATGGCTTCCTTAGCAGACAGTACTGGAGTAGATTTAGCTCAGTTTGATGCGACTGATGATGAGAATCAGGAGAATAGCTTAGGAGCTTATTCAGGAATTAAATTCACTAGAAATAATTTATTCAATTATGGATCTGCTAGACAATCTTTCGCTGGGATTACCTATGATGCTGGCGAACAATCTGTCACAATATCTGATCTACAAATAGACGATATATTGATCACTAGATACGATACGCTAAATATGCTGCACGCAGTTATTAAGATCATCAATATCCAAGATATGCCAGGCACAGAGGAGGATAGAATCATCTTCAATCTAAAGAAGTAATTTACCCGTTTTAAAGATCCATAGGAAGTTCTGGATACGGAACTATCGATTCTATGAGTAGGATTATTCCATCTTTACACATCAGTGATAGCACGATGATAATGGCTGCTAATACTATAGATACACCTATATTATTCTCTTTTAATTCCTGAACCTCCTTAAGCGGAGTCATGAATGTGTATAAGCCTATTCCTAGAGATATAACTAGGATAGATAAGACATAAGAGATGATGATATACGCTCCACCAGTAGCTATGAAGGATAGAAATAAGTTCACAGCAGAAATATCTCGGTCACTCATTATTCTAAAATAACTGAGAATAGGATTAATGATTCCACTCATGGTAAATCCCACAGAAAACAGTACAGCGCCTATAAATACCATGTAAGCAGTATTATACTGGTCTATTCCTAGCTTTTTACTCCCGTAAATTCTTAATATTCTAAATGTTACGTATAGAATGAATACTCCGCACGAAAGTGCGCTTATGAGTTCTATAAGGCTTAATAAGGCTAATTTTTCATTCATTTATAGTACGATTTTCCATTGTTTAATATTGGGCGTAGAAGGAGGTAATGTGCCTAATTTCCAGCCTTTACCAGTGGTTTCCCAAAAGTAGTATTTCTTTCCAAACTGAGTCATATAGCTACCGCTAGAAGGCAGGTTTAAGAGGAGCATGGCATGCCGGTAGGCCGCACTGACAGATATTTTAGGGTCAAAACCTAGATCTTTATAAATCCCCCATAAAAGCAGTGCTCTGGTATCACAGTCTCCCTGTAGTGTGTACATAAACTCAGTAGGGGTGTGGAGTCCAAATTTCTGACCATCTATACACGGAGAGTTGGGTTCTTCAGAACAAGAACGCTCGGCTAAAACAAATGAATAATCAATGTCCTGAACAAAAGTCATGATGGCATCTGCGAATTGGGCTGTGTTCAATCCTCTTTCTGTGCGAATTACAGAAAGGCTGTCTGATAGTTCTTTTACGATATCGTAATCTGCAGCCAGAACGCTGGTGTAAACAGCCTGCCAGTAGGTTTCATTGGTAGCCCAAGCAGAATAGGGAATCTCTAAGTTATTCTTGTTTCTCTTGGCTGTTAAAAATTCTTGGTCATGAATGCTGTATTCTAGATCATAATAATTTCTAGAGTAATCTTCCCATGATAAATTATTGATAATGGAAGAATCTAATACTTGAGTGGCATCACGTTTGGTGGTATTGTGCTCATTTTGTACGTTTTGGAATTTATTTATAAAAGTGAATAGGAGAACTATACAGACCAGTATAAACTGTAATGTAGCACCATAATGTTTCGTGGATTTCTTATTCCTTTTTTTCACAGGGCGAATATACGGAAGGTGAGTATGAGTATTCCCACTACAACCCTACTTAACATAATATTAATTATGGGTCGGTATATGAGTAAATTGTGTATACGCAGTATTTAACATAAGATTAGTTCTGAGCCACACAGTGGATCATAACGACAGATCTTATGTTAAAACAATTTACGGATTCCTAGAACGAAATTTTCCTCCGAAAACCCATAATGAATACTATGTCTGCGCTAGAACCGCACTCATAGGCTCGGTTTCTAGCTTGTTTAAGGCTTATTTGATTTAGTTTTATAGGTAAGCCTTAAATCAGTAGCGTACAAATTCGCGTAACAGTTTGCTTAAGATTTACATCCGTATTTGGCATTCGTATCCAAGCCTCATAATTATTCCGCTGCGCTCCATGAGAACGCTCATTAGTATTTTTCTAAATGATTTAGATTCTGCCATCGCTGAGTTACTCGCTCATAAAGTTCTTAAAGGAAGTTCGTGAGCGCTATCGCTTAAGTTAGTTGTTATGGGGCGCGATTAGTATTTGAAATAATTAAATGCATAACCAACTATCCAATTCCAATCAACAGCATAGCACATTAGTAATACGCTAACACTTTAAGCGCTACGTTTCTTCTAAGGGCCAGTAATCTGTAAAAGGAAAGCAGACTTTACTCCTCAACTTTAATTATCAACCTTTCAGTATAACTCCCTTCAGATGTCTGCACCACATAGAAGTAAATTCCACTGTTTAATAGTGATAGATCCATAGTAAGGTTATTGGCCAATACTGTTACACTATGTACCTCTGCTCCTAAAGCATTAAAAATGGTTATTCTCCTATTCGTTGAGTTATTAGATCTAAAGTTTACCCGTCCAGAACTAGGATTAGGATAGAGAAAACCCATTTGGATTTTATCTAGTTCAGTAACACCTATTATGGTTATTGTAAGTACAGTTGATACTACTTCACACCCGTTTTCATCTGTGGCGTATGCATAATAGTCTCCCGAGCCGTATAATGTAGCGTCTACAGAGTTTTCAGTTTCATTAGTCAGTAATTCTCCATTTAAAAACCACTGGTAGTCCGTGTAATCTGTAGAAATTGAAAGCACATTGTCATTATTTGCAACGCTTAAATTCTCTATTACCTCATAGTGATCTAATTGTAACGCTACCAAACTATCACAGCCTAGTGCATTTAAATAAGTCTGCTCATAAAACCCTGGCTCTAGTACATACTCCTCTCCCACTAACAGACTATCTCCAGAGCAGATTTGTGCACTATTAACGACAAAAGACGGCAGGCAATCTATAGTCGTATTCTCTAACCATGCCAGTTTATAATCTGTAAACCCTGAATACACTATGTCTAAATCTCCATCATTATCAAAATCTACAGGGTAATGCCTAGTGGGAGCAGAATAATCTTGCCAAAGTATTTCTTGGGCAAAACTCCCGTCTCCATTATTTCTAAAGATGATAATATCCCTATCATCTAAGGCAGAAATAAGTACATCTGTAGTGCCATCGACATCCACATCGGCAAAGCTTATGTGAGTAGGCCTATTGATATCATCAGACAGGCTGTGAGTAGTAAACGTACCATCTGCATTATGTTCTAACCACAGCACAAAATCTTGATCGGGAGACATAATAAAAAGGTCTTCATCTCCATCATTATCTATATCATTACCCTCTACCTCTACTTTATTATTTACATTAAAAAACGATGAGTTGATCTCAGGTATAACCATAAGTAAGCCATCAGAAAACGTGTTTCCATTATTAACTATCAGTCTGAGTTCAGCCTCAGGACTATTCCAGCTCAGATAAACTATATCCTTATCTCCATCTAAGTCCATATCTAGTGGCTCAAAACGGGGTGAGCCTTCATTTATGTTGCTGGTGCTATAGTTCGTTCCATTGTATTCTATCCGAGTAATAGGACTGTTATAGACCAGCACATCTGCATAGCCATCATCATCTATATCATCTACTTCTATTTTCCATCCACCTACATCATCACTTATGAGTTCTTCCTCAAATACCCCATTATTATTCACCAGCCAGTAAGCATATTGATTTACATAAACCAGTATATCCATGTCTCCATCGCCCTCTCTATCATACTGGATCATATCATCTAAATTGGTATACTCTGCTAAATTATCTTCATCCAAATCATGCCAAGAAATGGCATCAACTATTTGAAAAAAGTTCTGCGGCATAAACCCTATGCGGTTATAGCTTGATGCTATAATATCTTCTCTCCCATCTCCATTATAATCTGCCACACACAAGAATCCATTTACCGGATTGAAATTAATATAAGTGCTATTAAACAGATTGTTTTCTGTTTGCGTGAGCACTTCTATTTTTCCTCTACCGTCATGCATAACTAAATCTCTAAGTCCATCTCCATCCATATCTACATAATCTAAAGGAACTCCTATGGCCAGATTAGAAAAATCTACCGAGGTAAATGTGCCATTGCCATTATTGCGTTGCAATGAGAAATTGGGAGACACACCAGATGACCAAAAGTCAAGATCACCATCTCCATCATAATCATGAGCAATAGCTATCCAGCCGTTATTAGAAGTTTCTACCGTGCCAATGAAGTTGAAGTTGAAGTCTCCGATGTTTTCCCACATAAACGCATCTGCAGAACCGCTATGAGGTCCTTGGATTAAATCTGGCAATTCAGAACCAAAGAAATCTGCAGTAAGCCCAGTAGGTTTATAATCTGTATAGCCCAGTTCGTGTTCTATGAAGTTAAGATCGCCATCATGTTCCAGTGCAAGCACTCTATAAGCAGCTTCGCCAAAATCATAGTGACATGCTAGTATATCTTTTATACCATTTTCATTTAAGTCAGCTACGCCATAGAGCACACTGCCATTTCCTAAGTTTTCAAAGGAACTATCAAATGTATCATCTCCATTATTTCTATAAAACCAAATGGCGCTGTCGTTACCCACTACATCTACTACCACATCCAGATCTCCATCATTATCTATATCCACCGCTACAGCCATTTGGATATGCTCGGTAGTATTTCCCATCCATAAAGAACTATAGTTGTTAGATCCATCATTAGTATAAAGAAATAACCCATTAGAACCACTGTAGTTAGCTCCCAGAAGAAAATCATCATCACCATCTAGATCAAAATCTACCGTCTGCACAAAAGTGTAACCAGTCATGGTGTCAAGCAGAAAAGTAGGCGTATACACCGATCCATTATTCTTATGGAAAGTTAAATCGGCTCTAGACTCAAACCCCATAAGCACATCCAACTGTCCATCACCATCAAGGTCTATAATATCTGCACCAGAATCACTGTTCAGCCCAGAACTAGAATATTGAATATAATTTTGTCTAAACTCTTGGGTTAAGCCAATGGCAGTCAAAAGAAGAAACACCGAAAACAGAATGGATTTATGCATGACTGGATTTTAGATTTGAAACTCTAAGGCAAGTTAGAAATAAAGCAAAGTCTAAGCATGAAAAAGCCCCTTATTTCTGAAGGACTTTTCATTTCTGAAAATATATTTGGAATTAAACTACTCGTAATTGTAGGGCTATAAATCCATTTCAATCCAAGAAATAATCATCCATAGATTTATTAATACCACATAAAAAAGAAAAGAGTCCTCTCTCCCATTCACTAGTCAAAGCTAAGTAATACTTCTACTCCACTGCGTTACGCTCAGCACACCGCATAACGCAGTACATTATGAAGCGAAAAGGTGAGTTAATGTATTCTATACCAGTCCTTAATGTAAAATCAGGCCTGAGTAATCCCTGATTGATCTGATCGATTTTCCAAATGAATTTTTACGCTTTAAACAGCTCTATTTTCATAGTTTGATTGTTTAGCCAATTGCAAATATTTTAAGGTTTTATTCGCTAGTTAGTTGGTTTCAAATAGACCTTTAGAGCTAAATTATTTGGGCTAAACAAACAGTCAAAAACAATAAATCCCTGCTAGATGAAAATATTCAACTAACAGGGATAAACCTGTTGACCCCACCGGTTTCCCGGATTTCAACGTTTTTCTTATGCCCTACTATGAGCATAATAACACGATATAAGAATTTGATAATTCTAAATATCTGTGTGCTAATTTTTTTTTAATTAACCACCTTAAAAACCTAAAACGAAATACTTTTTGTCTCTCCACTGCTTGATATCGAGCATTTAAAAAGAAACCAATAACCTCGAAAGGCCATTGGTTTTAATAAGTTTGGAGAGAAGGCTAAGTAGCTAACGTATTATGAGTACAAAGATAAATTACATAAGCACCCCTTGTGTAAATACTCAATTATTAGGAGTTTTCCTACAAGCCTACTTCCTGTACCCCTTCACGAAAAATACGGAAATTAGTACAGTAATCTCAGAAACAATCGCTTACAGCCTAGGCTAAAAGTAGCCAAACTGGGACGCCTAAATTCAAAAGCAGGTGTTTTGCTATTAAAAAGGGTCGTTTTACAATCAAAACCGCT
>Ga0209712_10002908_pt1 | contig 13998 bp, 16 predicted proteins | sample ArcOceMetagenome_FD_187443 | JGI IMG/M metagenome (GOLD analysis project Ga0209712, IMG submission 187443) | Marine eukaryotic phytoplankton communities from Arctic Ocean - Arctic Ocean - Greenland ARC118M Metagenome (SPAdes) (version 2) | ecosystem: Environmental > Aquatic > Marine > Oceanic...
AACAAATTAGGAAATCCTGTTTGTTGCGGTTGACCTAACTGGTCTCCCTTGAAGCGAGGGCGCATTATAGAGAGAACACATTCCTATGCAACCCCTAATTTGAAATTATCGCTTAAGTGCTTAAAAAGCAATCGACATGGACATTTAAGAAGCTGTTTGAGGTATTAGGTAGTCAACCTTTTTTGATATGATGTATTACATAAACTTAAATTAGGAACAACCATGTCTATCCGTTCATATAAAAGTAAATCTCCTAAGTTTGCAGAGCATTGTTATATAGATGCTTCATCGGTATTAGTAGGTGACGTAGATTGTGCAGAACATGTCAGTATTTGGCCACTTGTTGCTGCAAGAGGCGACGTTAACACTATAAAAATAGGAGCTAGAACTAATATACAAGATGGAACGGTATTACATGTATCTCGAACCAGTGAAGTTAATCCTAATGGATTTCCTCTCCTTATAGGAGCAGATGTGACAGTAGGACATAAATGTATGTTACATGGTTGTACTTTAGGAGACAGGATACTAGTTGGAATGGGTGCGATTATCATGGATGGTGCAATTGTAGAAGATGACGTGTTTATTGGAGCAGGAACATTAGTACCACCTAACAAAACACTCAAAAGCGGCTATTTGTATAAAGGTAATCCTGCAAAACAGGCTAGAACACTAAAAGAAAGTGAATTAACATTTTTAAAACAGTCCGCACTAAACTACATAAAACTCAAAGATGAATACATTTCCGAGTCTAGTTAAACTCAGTATGCAAACACTTCTTCAGCGGTGAGCCATATTTCACCGTCTGAATTTAATTTTCCTTGTTCAAGTTCGAGTTCAATAATTTCCTCTATCTCAAACTGCTTTGTATTATAGAGTGAAATTAACACTTCTTTATTGGACCCGTATATATAACAAGCTAGCATTTCACCCTCCTCCATAATATCTATTTTAAGTGCCTCTTTTGTACTTATATAAGTACACCCATCTAAAACTTGAACGGCTTGATTCATAAAGACCTTCTTAGCTTATCTATAACGGGCGATACATCAGGTCGGTAACCAGTCCATAGATAGAAACTTTCTGCGGCCTGCCCAACCAGCATGCCTAATCCATCAAAAGTGTTTAATACTCCTAATTTTTTTGCATGTTGCAGAAATACAGTTGGTTTATCGGCATAACTCATATCATATACATTAGGGCTGAAACTAATCACAGAGTCTGGAATAGTTGGTAACTCTCCAGTCAAACTTGCAGATGTAGAATTAATTATAAGGTCAAAAGGTTGCCTGACCTCATTTAACTGATTAAGGGCTACACCTACAAAATTATCTTGAGGTATTAATGAAGCTAACTGTATAGCCTTTTTCTCTGTGCGGTTAGCAATCATAAGCAATGAAGGCTCCAATGCTAATATTGATTGCAATACTCCCCTAGCGGCACCACCAGCACCTAGCAATAAAATACGAGCACCCTCAACTGGCAAATTTAAGCGGTCAAAATCTTGTACTAACCCCTTGCCGTCCGTTGTGTCGCCTAGAAAAGTACCATCTTCTTTTTTGATAACGGTATTAACTGACCCAGCAATGGTCGCAGCGGGGGATAGTTCATTTACCCACTTCGCCACCTGCTCCTTAAAAGGTGACGTGACGTTACAACCTTTTGCGTCTGCATCAATAAAAAAGTTTCTCAGGGCTGGAATAAAGCTTTCTTGTGTTGCAAAAGTGCGATCGTATTCGATAATTAAGCCGGCTTGTTGAGCAAACATAGCATGAATAGCAGGTGACTTACTCTGCGCTATTGGGTTACCGAATACCGTATATTTACTCACGATAACCATTCTCTTGGATGGAGGTAATTAGCATATAAATCTGCTTCTTTACTGGCTGGCTCAGGCTCGTAGCAATATTCCCATCGAACTAGGGGTGGCATAGACATCAATATTGACTCGGTTCGCCCACCCGTTTGTAATCCAAATAATGTGCCTCTGTCATAGACTAGGTTAAATTCTACATAGCGCCCACGTCTATATAGTTGAAAATCACGCTCTTTTTTACCAAAAGTAATATCTTTACGCTTTTCCACAATAGGTACATAAGCATCTAAAAATCCATTGCCTACTGCCTGCATAAATTTAAAGCTTTTTTCAAACCCCTGTTTATTTAAATCATCAAAAAATAAACCACCTACTCCACGTGTCTCATCTCGGTGTTTTAAATAAAAGTAGTCATCACACCACTTTTTATATTCTGGATATACGTTGTCACCGAAAGGCTGGCAAAGCTTATTAGCCACTGTATGCCAATGCACCACATCTTCATGAAATGGATAAAAAGGTGTAAGATCAAATCCGCCACCAAACCACCAAACTGGCTCCTCACCAGGTTTTTCGGCGATAAAAAAACGTACATTGGCATGAGTAGTTGGCACAAAAGGGTTGTGAGGGTGGATAACCAAAGACACACCTACGGCTTGAAAGCTTCTACCCGTGAGCTCAGGACGAGCAGCAGTAGCAGATGCAGGTAATTGTCCTCCAAAAACATGTGAGAAGTTGACTCCACCTTGTTCAATAAGTTTACCATCTGTTAAAACACGACTGCGACCACCGCCACCAAGCTCACGCTGCCAGTTATCTTCAACAAAACTTCCTTTACCATCCACCAGCTCTAAGGTTTGGCAAATATTGTCTTGTAGCTTGAGTAAGTAATGTTTAACTTTTTCTATATCTGGTAATGAATCGGTTTTCATCTAACTAATTGTCTCTTATGGTTTGACCAGAAATTCCATGACGTATTTGACTGGGTTTATTTGCCCCACCTACTGCGCCATCTACTAGTAATAAGGTTTTGTCGAATTGTTGATATAATTGTTCGGTGTTTACTGCAGGTTTTGCTCCAGACACATTAGCACTGGTAGATATTAAAGGCTTGCCAAATAACTCGCACAACTTTCTTACTACAGGGTGCTGACTTACCCGCACTGCAATTAAATCACTATCACCAGTAATCCATTTAGGTGCTTTTTTAGCTGCGGGTAATAACCATGTCACTGGGCCTGGCCAACTAGAAAATATTTCAGTGCGTTTATGCATAGGGATCTTCGCATCATCAACATAAAGTAATAACTGCGAATAGGTTTTGGCAACTAGAATCAAGCCTTTGTCTACAGGTCTTCTTTTTAGGGCTAATAGTTTGTTTACAGCACCTTCATTATCTGGATCACATCCAAGTCCAAGCACAGCTTCAGTTGGGTAAGCAATCAACTCCCCTTGCTGCAAGGTTTGAATGATAAGCTCTGCGTCTTCGATTGTGGATAGAAGTTTCATGTAATCCTAAATAAGTCTACTTTGTCTCAGGTATATAATTCACAATGCAATACAAATGAGACCTTTGTATTGCATTATTAAGGTTTAATTATTTTACATTGACATTGTTTTTGTGGACATAACAGTTCAGCTTCAGAGCTTCCTTTCTTCTCTTGCATTATGGGCCAATGGCATTCTGGGCATGGGTAATTAACAGGTGGCAAATTCAGAAGATATTTACATTTGGGGTAATTATCACACGCATAAAATGACTTGCCAAACTTATTCGCGCGCTTAGTAATATGTCCTTTTTTACACGAAGGGCAGTTTAATTGCGTATCTTCACTGTTGGAGTTTGACTCAATATAATCACAATCAGGAAAATCGCTACAGCCAATAAACAGCCCAAAGCGCCCCTTTTTAATCACTAACTGAGATTGGCATAGCGGGCAGGAGGAGCCCTCTATTATTTTGATCTCAGCATTTTCGTATTCGTGTAGGGGTTTTGAAAAATCACATTCTGGATAATGGCTACAACCAATAAAGGTACCAGACTTACCTCGTCTGACGTTTAATTTAGCGTTACATTTTGGACAAGGTCCGAAAGCTTGTTCAGACGCGCTAGCTGAAAACAGAGAGTGATCAATTTTAGACATTTAATAAAACACTCTTAATGTTTATAGATAAGAAACAATCAGTGAAGTGGCCCTTCCGGCTCTTCAAACAACAAATCTTCCATCTGGGCATAAGCATTTTCTTTTCCTGGTACATTAAACAGCACCATCAACACTACCCATTTCATGTCCTCAAGACAAAATTCTTTTGAGTCAATCTCCATCACGCGATCAATCACCATTTCTCGGGTAGATGAATCCAGCACATTAATTTGCTCGAGGAACATTAAAAAACCGCGACACTCGACATCCAAGCGCATCTCTTCGTCTTGCGTGTAAACACGAGTAACAAAAGAAGTAAGCCCTTTAGCTAAATAAGGTTTAATGTCAGTCTCTTGTAATGCTGCAAGTTTTTCTAACCAAGAAAGCGCTTTATAAATTTCGTCGTGATGAAAACCAGCTCGTACAAGCTCATCTGTCAACTCGTCTTGATCGACTCGTATTTCAGTTTCGCTATGAATAAGGTTTTCAAATAAATACATTAGGATATCGAACATGTTATTTTCTCCCCAATTTAATGTAACCGCCGGGAACACCGATAACTAAACCGCGCAATTCATATTCTAATAATTGTGACATCACATCTGCTACTTTTATACCGCTTCGCTGAACCACTGTATCTAATGGCGTTATTTCAAAATCTACACTAGCTAACAATTTGTCTGATGCCAAGCCCTGTGACATGTTTTTTTCTGATGCATCTACTTTTTTGCTTGGAGTAGGTAAAATAAGATGTGTGAATTCTTCATTAATATCTTCTATACACGTTATCAACTTTGCCCCCTGTTGAATCAAATGATGACATCCTGCAGACATGGGGTTGTGAATATTTCCCGGAAGCGCAAATACCTCTCGGTTTTGCTCTAAAGCGTATCTTGCAGTAATTAACGATCCACTCTTTATTGCAGCTTCAATGATAAGAGTGCCAATAGACAAACCACTGATAATGCGGTTTCGTCTTGGAAAGTATTCTGGTCGTCCGGGCGAATTGGGTGCAAACTCAGAAATAATCACACCATTGTTCTGTAAAATTTTATCCGCTAACTCTATATGACGCCTAGGATACATTTTATCAATAGCGGTACCCAAAACAGCTATAGTTGTAAAGCCTCCTAGCAGAGCCCCTTGATGAGACAGTCCGTCAATGCCATGGGCTAAGCCACTAGTGATTGTCCAACCACATTCGCTTAAACGACTAGCAAAAAATTTAGCGTTTTCCTTGCCCTGTGGACTTGGTGCTCTACTTCCTACTATTGCGATTTGATAGTTGTTTAAGTGCTTGGGATCGCCATAACCGTATATCAGTGGAGGGGGACTCGAAATCTGCTTGAGTAGGCTTGGGTAACTAGGATGATCGAAGTGAAGTAAAAAACGGTTATGCGCTTTATTAAGCCACCGCAAACTAACGTCTAAAATACTCATGTTAGGATGCAGTATTACTTTAATTTGCTTGTGATTAAACCCCATTTCCACTAGAGAATTTTTTGATAGAGTAAATAACTCAGGTAGCCCAATAGCGCACTTTTGCTTTAACTTTTTCAAGCTAGAGACCGAGAAATTTGGAATCTGAGTCAACTTCAACCAATTTTTCAACTCACGACTATCTAAATCAACATCCAGTTGCATAATTTGTTCCCTAGATAGTTAGCTCCAGCTAGGACTAGGGTCTTGCTACTATCATTCCCCTTTTTATGACTTTAGCTGATTTAGTAATAAGTGCATAACTTGCTGTATCAAAAGCTTTGAATACTACAACCTCACCAATCTTTAAAGCTGGCTGAGTAATTTCATCCCCCTTTTTAAAAGCGTTAAGGTTTATGTCTGTTTCGCCTTCATATTTGGGTTCTTTGCCATCAATTATTTTTGGCCCCTGACTGTATATGCCCATTATAGTTCCAGCAGAAACTTGATCCGAACCAATATCTAGCACCACCACATTATATTTACCCAATAAGTTATGTTGCTCTAAGTCATGAATAATATAGCCAGTTTGGTTTTCTGCGGCAATAAGCAAAATTTCATCCAGTTCGTTTTTGACTGCAGGAATGATTTTATCACCTCGCTTAACTTCTAGTTTTGCTTGTAATATTTTAATGAGTTTTTGCTTGCCTACATCAGCATTCATTAACTTAGCTCTAGCTAAATGGCGTATTTGTAAACCGATAAAATTGCCATCCATGTCGTAAAGCTCATTTTGCATTCTAACAATGTTCACATTCTCTTTACTGCGACGGGAGGATTTTCCAAGCACTAAATTATCAGTGGCAAAACGCACAGCTCCCTCTTGATCTCCCAGAATATATGGATAACGATCATAAGTTTCCTTAGACATAATCATCTCATTTTCTATATAAGGTTTGATGACTGACCATGGCAATGCAGCTATAGCTTCAGGAGTTTTAAAGGATTTGGAACCTTCAGGAGAAAGCTTTATTAAAGGCTTTAATGGTTCTCTCACCACTTCAAGAACAATTTCACCTTTTTCATTCTTAGCCAAGCGTAACTTATCACCGGGATAAATAAGATGAGGATTAGTAATATGTATATTAGTGCGCCAAAGCTGAGGCCATTGCCAAGGCTTATCCAAATACATATTGGATATATCCCACAAAGTATCTCCTTTTTTTACTACATAAACTTCAGGAGCGGTATTTTTCACTAAAATGCTGTCTGCGAAGCTATATACTGGCATGAGCACCAACAGCATCAGCAACCTAATTAATTTTTTGCTCGTCATTCTTATATACACCTTGATGCAGTGACTATTATGTTTTGGATCTATTTAGGCTAGAATAGCTCAGGTAGAAACCTATTAAATAGTCAATTCTATTTGATCGTATACTATATAATACATACCAATAGTAACTCTCTCACTGTAGCGTAAAGTTACTATTGGTTACATTAGTTCCTGAGTCTGTAATTCATTATAGTTGAATAATACAATGGCAATATTAGATGTATTGCGCTTTCCTGATGAGAGATTGCGCACAGTAGCAAAAAAAATACAAAAAGTTGATAAATCCATTACTGCTCTTATTAGCGATATGTTCGATACTATGCGCGACGAAAATGGTATCGGTTTGGCAGCAACACAGGTTGATGTGCATAAGCGTTTGGTGGTAATGGATGTGTCAGAAAACCAAGATGACCCTATGGTTTTTATCAACCCTGACATTACCCACAAAGAAGGTAAAATCATCAGCGAAGAAGGCTGTTTATCAGTCCCCAATAATTATGCTCAGGTCGAAAGAGCAGAAAAAATTACGGTTTCTGCTCTTGATAAAACAGGTGAACCTTTCACATTAGATGCAGATGGCTTACTAGCAATTTGTATTCAACATGAATTAGATCATCTAAAGGGCAAGTTATTTGTGGATTATTTATCCCCACTTAAACGCCAGAGAATTAAAACCAGGTTAGAAAAAGAAGCCAGACTTGCGACAAGAAACTAAAACACAATTGAAGAACTCGTTAAAAATAGTATTTGCTGGAACGCCTGAGTTTGCCGCATTACATTTACAGGCACTAATAGACTCTGAACATGATGTTATTGCGGTTTACAGTCAACCAGACCGCCCAGCTGGTCGTGGGAAAAAACTGCAAGCAAGTCCAGTAAAAAAATTGGCTGTTGAACATTCAATCCCAGTTTATCAGCCTCAATCATTGAAAACTGCAGACTCACAACTAGCCTTATCTGCATTACAAGCAGATATCATGGTAGTGGTAGCTTATGGATTGATTCTTCCAGCATCAATATTAAACACCCCCAAATTAGGTTGCCTCAACGTTCACGGTTCCTTATTACCAAAATGGCGAGGAGCAGCCCCTATTCAGCGCTCAATTTGGGCAGGTGACAAAGAGACAGGTGTAACGATTATGCAAATGGATGAAGGCTTGGATACCGGTTCTATGCTGTTCAAGCAGTCACTCACTATTACCAAAAAAGATACCAGTGCCAGTTTGTATCAAAAGCTATCAGAAATTGGACCTACAGCTTTGCTTGAGACCTTATCCACACTAGCTGAAATACAACCTCAGATCCAAAATGATGATTTCGCTAGTTATGCCAAAAAATTATCAAAAGAAGAGGCCAAAATGGACTGGAATTTATCTGCAGAACAACTTGAAAGAAATATTCGTGCATTTAATCCATGGCCAGTCGCTTTTTTCAACATTAATGACTTTAATGTAAAAGTGTATTCGTCAGATGTCGTTAAAAACGAAAACCCTGACACCCCTGCAGGACAAATTATTAAATCAGATAAAACAGGTATCTTAGTGACAACTGGTAATGAATGTTTATTGCTGACCACATTGCAACTTCCTGGCAAAAAACCAATGGCAGTAGCGGATGTCCTTAATGGAAGAGCTGATTGGTTTGCGGTAGGTGTTTCGCTAATATGAAATATTTTTTATGAAGAGCAAATCAAAAGGTAGCTATTTCAATTTACGTGCTGATGCCGCCAAGGTGCTGTATCAAATATTAGAAGAAGGTCAATCTGCAAGGGAATGTTTGCCTCTTGCTCAATTACCCCACAAAGAACAAGACAAAGCATGGTTGCAAGAGATGGTTTATGGCGTTTTACGTAATTTACCTATTTTACAGTTTTGGCTTAGGCAACTACTCGATAAGCCGTTAAAAAACCGCTTCAAAATTGTCGAGCAATTGATCATGTTGGGGTTTTATCAATTAGCCTTTAGTCGTGTCAGTCAGCATGCAGCAGTATCTGAAACAGTAGCTGCATGTCAGCCACTGAATACTCTAGCTATGAAAGGTTTAGTCAATGCCATCCTGCGTACATTTTTAAGAAATGAAATGTCTCAACAGGAAGCACCCAATAAACAAATAGCGTCAGGGTTGCCTAAATGGTTATACAAAAAACTTGAAGCTGAATATAAAGATGTGTTTATAGATTTATCTACCAACATGCAATTAAAGGCTCCAATTTGGCTTAGAGTTAATACTCGTAAGATTTCTCATGCACATTTCGCTGAAGAGCTAAAAAAAGCGAGTGTCGAATTTACTGACCCTCCCGGACATCCAGAAGCTTTTTTATTATTAAAGGGTTATGACGTAACTAGCTTGCCCGGTTTTGATTTAGGGTGGTTTGCTGTACAAGATGGAGCTGCACAACTCGCAGCCCATTACCTTAAGCCTGAACAAGGTGAATCAATATTAGATTGTTGTGCTGCACCAGGTGGTAAAATTTGTCATATAATTGAATTAGAACCGAATATCTCTAAAACAGTTGCTTTAGAAATAGATGAAAAACGCGCTCTAAAAATAAAAGAAAATTTGGTTAGGTTAGGGCATGACGCAGATATTGTAGTGGGTGACGCAAGCATGCCAGAAAAATGGTGGGATGGGCGATTGTTCGACCGAGTGCTTCTTGATGCACCTTGCTCTGCCACTGGTATTATTCGCCGACACCCTGACATAAAATGGCTGCGTAAGGCCAAGGATATTGATGTACTTGTGAACCTGCAAAAACAAATATTAGATGCTATATGGCCACTCATTAAACCTGGCGGGACTATGCTTTATGTCACTTGTTCTATTTTGCCCGAAGAAAACCATCTACAAATACGTGACTTTTTATCAAGAACGGATAACGCATTGATAGATGATACTTTTTATAACGATTCTGTGGACAGACCGGGTAAACAGATTTTACCAGGAGATCAACAAATGGATGGTTTCTATTATGCGCGACTGCTAAAGTCACTTAAATAATAAGGTTTACATACCACTAATGAAAATAATTATTCTTGGTGCTGGCCAAGTTGGCGCCACTTTAGCTGAAAATTTGGTCGGTGAAAAAAATGAAATCACCGTCATCGATTCAGACCCAGATACTCTAAGGCATCTTCAAGATAGATTAGATTTACAAGTTGTAGCGGGTATGGGTTCGCATCCAGATGTGCTAAAAAAAGCAGGAGCAGAAGATGCTGACATGCTAATTGCTGTAACCAACAGCGATGAAAGTAACATGATGGCTTGTCAGGTTGCTTATAGCTTATTCAAAACGCCAACAAAAATTGCCCGTGTTCGTTCTGAACAATACATCATCTATCAAGAGCAGCTATTTAAGCATCAAGACGTACCTGTCGATCATCTTATTGCCCCAGAACAACTTGTTACAAAGGCCATAAAACGCCTGATAGATTATCCAGGTGCATTACAAGTGGTTGAATTTGCCGATGGCAAAGCTAGCCTAGTAGCGGTTAAAGCTTATTATGGTGGTTTATTAGTAGGCCATGCACTGTCTACCTTGAAAGAACATATCCCTAATGTTGAGACGCGTGTAGCTGCTATATACCGAAGAGGTAAACCGATCCGTCCGCTTGGAACAACTATTATTGAAGCTGATGACGAAGTGTTTTTTATTGCAGCTACAAAACATATTCGTGCGGTTATGAGCGAGCTACAGAAACTAGAGTCAAGTTATAAACGTATTATGATCGCAGGAGGCGGCCTAATTGGTGCTGGACTAGCAAAATTACTTGAACACAATCACAATGTGAAATTAATTGAATTTAACCCTGAGAGGGCTAAATATCTCTCTGCACATTTAGATAAAACAATCGTATTTGCTGGTGATGCCTCAGATCATGAGTTATTAACCGAAGAAAATGTCGAACAAGTTGACGCTTTTATCGCCGTCACCAACGATGACGAAGCCAACATTATGTCAGCGATGTTAGCTAAAAAGCTTGGCGCACAAAAAGCTATGGTCCTGATACAGCGAGGAGCCTATGTCGATTTAGTTCAAGGTGGAGAAATTGATATAGCGTTCTCTCCTCAGCAGGCAACCATTTCAGCGCTTCTCACTCATATAAGACGAGGAGATATAGTGAACGTATACTCACTAAGAAGAGGAGCAGCAGAAGCCATTGAAGCTATTGCACATGGTGATCGAAACACATCCAAGGTAGTTGGACGAGAAATCCGTGAAATAAAGCTTCCTCCAGGCACCACCATAGGCGCCATAGTCCGTAGTGAAGAAGTCATCATTGCTCACGGAGACACAAAAATTGAAGCCAACGACCATGTTATTCTTTTTTTAGTGGATAAGAAATTTGTAAGTCACGTAGAGAAATTATTTCAACCAAGTGCGTTCTTTTTTGGCTAAATATCAATATTATCTTTGCTCTTATAACTATATAAAACCACAAAATAACGTATAAATTTAAAGCAATTAGTACAAGGTTGTAACCTTCTAAGGCCATGAACATCGATTATCAAGTAAATCACTTGTAGTGGTAATAATTACTCTGTGGTCGATAGCCCTACAGTGCTCAATATAATATGAATCTATTGTTCAAAATTTAGAGAAAGCCCACCATCAGCTACTAGCCACTATTTAAAGGGTAGCTTTGAAGGTGTCTACTGGTGCTGCCATTAGTTATGCAACAGAGAATGCTCGAAATACTGCAGCGACTGGGATTGTTAGAGAATTAGTATCAACAACAGCTAATGCATTGGTCAAAGATGTAATAGTGCGTAAAGACTCAAAAGTAAATATTAATATTTCAGATGACGGGTCTTCAACACAGACCATGTCAGAGGGCAGTAACAGGAAAGAATACCGAACTCAAGTCGTCACAGCGGTTAATAAAGCCAATCTAGAACTCGAAGAAACCCAACTTTTTATGTCTAGTAAAACTAGCCTACGCTATGGCGTCTTTTTTCTAACCAATTAAAATGCATGTAATAACAGTATTGGTTTTATATACATTTTTAAACTTCGGTCTCTGTATAAATTATTAACTCCTCCAAAAAGTAGGTGAAAATAGCACTAACAATGAAAATACTTCTAATCGACCAAAAAGCATCGCTATTATTAACAACCATTTACCACTATCAGACACATCAGCGTAGGTAGCAGCCACAGATCCTAATCCTGGACCTAAGTTATTAAGTGTTGCAGCGGTTGCGCTAAAAGCCGTCACATCATCCATCCCAGTAGCGATCAGTCCAACCATGATAATCACAAAAATCATCGCATAAGCTGAAAAGAAACCCCACACGGCTTCGACAACTCTGTCTGGTAAAGCCCTTTCACCTAATTTTACAGAGTAAACTGCTTTAGGATGAATTAAACGATCGACTTCTCTCTTGCCTTGTAAATACAGCAAAAAAACTCGAATAACTTTTAAGCCCCCACCGGTCGAACCTGCACACCCACCAATAAAGCTTGAGAAAATTAGCATAATAGGCAAAAACACCGGCCAGTTAGAGAAATCTGTAGTAGTGAAACCGGCTGTTGTACTAATAGATACAGATTGAATCAAGGCTTGGTCAAAAGCTATCCCCGCATCTGCAAACCAACTGAATTGCATTAACACAATAAAACAAATCAGCACCAAACTAATTTGAATGATAAAAAATGCTTTGAGCTCAGGGTCATAAAAGTAGCCCTTTAAAGATCGTCCACTAGCCGCAGCGTAATGCAAGGCAAAGTTCAATGCCGCAATCCATAGAAATACGACACAAACTATATTTACGCCAACACTGTTAAACTGACCCAAACTTGCATCATAATTACTAAACCCACCGATAGCGATGGTCGAAAATGCATGACAGATAGCATCAAACAAATTCATTCCAACAATCCAAAACGCTGCTGCACAGATGGTTGTAAGAGATAAATATATATACCAGAGATGCTTCGCTGTATCCGCTATCCTAGGTGTCATCTTAGAATCTTTCACTGGTCCCGGGGTTTCTGCCCTGTATAACTGCATTCCACCCACACCTAATATTGGTAAAATTGCCACAGCAAGAACAATAATTCCCATACCTCCCAACCACTGGAGTTGCTGACGGTAGAACTGAATTGCTTTAGGCAAATAGTCGATGCCTTCAATAACAGTCGCACCCGTTGTTGTTAGACCAGAAAAAGACTCAAAAAAGGCATCTGTCGTAGACATCTGGGGCTGCTCTAATAGCAAAAATGGCAATGCACCAAAACTTGCTAAAACTGTCCAGAACAACACCACAATTAGAAACCCTTCCTTAGCTCTTAAATCATTTCTATAAATTCTATTGGGATACCAAATGGCTAGCCCCGTAAATAAACATAAAAGAAATGCTAATAGAAATGGGAGGCCGCTACCATCTGCATATATGACCGACACAATTGCTGGAGGGATCATAGTGACACTGAATAAAGCAACAAGAAGTCCTAATATCCGGATTATAGTTCGATATTGCATGGTTCAGCTTTGACCCACAATAGAAATGCCAACTAAAACGTCCGGCAAGTTTAGAGATAAAAAGTTTAATTCTAAGTAAATCATTGGATTAACTATTTTTCTTGTAATTATTGTTTACTAAAAACCAAAACAAAAGCCTAATTCAAAAAATTTGACTTTTTAATTATATTCACGTTTTTCAGTCAATAAGATAACAGAAAGTTCGTTGCCATCGAAAATATTTCGACAAAAGCGAACAACTATTCTTATTTAAAAGAAACAAACACATACAATTGAGTCTACATGAGCTTACAAACTTAAACCCACATCAAATCATGCTTCAATTTTTGATGAAACAAGCCTACAGAATAGGTAAATCAAGGCTTATAATTTTTTATTAACATTTAACTATAAATGTTAATAAAAATAATTTAAAAATGTTCTTTTCTAGTGCCTAACATGTGTGTATCTTCTAACATAATTTAGATTTTCTTGAGTCAATTTAAAAATCTTATCCACAAAACACTTATAATGAAAAAATTCTTCATTGAATTTTTTATTCCCTGTAAACACATGTTTATTAATGATTTTTCATTATTCCTAAGTATTCTTATTTAGTAACAAATGAAATATCTATTACATTATCTACATAGTTATCCACAGATTTCCTTTTAGATTAATGATAAATGCCTCCACTTATGACATTCTCGCAAATTTACAATATTCTAAAATAAAATATGGACACCTATTATGGCATCTGAAGCAAAACCTCTTTTTACCCCTCTAATATTAGTAGATGGTTCATCTTATTTATTTAGAGCT
>Ga0209712_10002909_pt1 | contig 13996 bp, 10 predicted proteins | sample ArcOceMetagenome_FD_187443 | JGI IMG/M metagenome (GOLD analysis project Ga0209712, IMG submission 187443) | Marine eukaryotic phytoplankton communities from Arctic Ocean - Arctic Ocean - Greenland ARC118M Metagenome (SPAdes) (version 2) | ecosystem: Environmental > Aquatic > Marine > Oceanic...
GACTTTGGTGACCCACAAAAGAATTTTTGGAACTTGGTCAATAGCGTCATCCTGTGCGATGTTGCCGTTGAACGTCAGGTAGAAATTACTGGCCCAGATGCTGCAAAGTTGGTGCAGAGCCTTATCTGTCGTGACCTTTCAAAATGTGCTGTAGGCCAGTGTAAATATGTGCTGGTGACTAACGCAGCGGGTGGTATTTTGAATGATCCAATCATGCTTCGTTTAGCTGAAAATCACTTTTGGATCTCTTTGGCGGATAGTGATATTTTGCTTTGGGCACAGGGAGTAGCGGTAAACTCTGGGCTGGATGTAACTATTTGTGAACCAGATGCGTCTCCCCTTCAGCTGCAGGGCCCAAAGTCTGGTGAGGTGATGCAGGCTTTGTTTGGAGAGAGCATTCTTGATCTCAAATATTATTGGCTGCGCGAATATGAGCTAGATGGTATTCCATTAATTATTTCCCGCACTGGTTGGTCAAGTGAGTTGGGTTATGAGCTATACCTATGCGATGGGTCTAAAGGGGACTTGCTCTGGGAAAAAATAATGGCAGCAGGAAAGCCTTTTGGCATTAAGCCTGGCCACACGTCCACTATTAGGCGCATAGAGGGTGGTATGCTGTCCTACCATGCAGACATGGACATCAATACCAACCCCTATGAACTAGGTTTGGATCGTTTGATCGATATTGATGCCGATTTTGACTTTATTGGTAAAGCGGCGTTGCAAAAGATTCGCCATCAAGGTGTATCACGCAAGCATGTGGGTTTGGTTATTAGTGGCCCTGCAATTGAAGGCTCTAATACTAGCTTTTGGAGCTTGGAAAAAGACGGCCAGCTAGTCGGTAAGGTAACGTCTGCGGTATATTCCCCTAGGCTGCAGAAAAACATAGCATTGGCGATGGTTGATGTGCAATGTGCAGCATTGAGCACAGAGTTTGTAGTCATAAAGCCTTTCGGTAATGCCACTGCAACAGTGGTGGAGAAACCGTTTTTTGACCCTAAAAAGAAATTAGCTGCTACCTAATATGTGCCAAATAAAGCGATACTTTAGCCAAAGAGGGGTTAATAAATAGTAGAAAACCCCGTGGTGATAACCCTTGATGCAGCAATGATGTGACCCTTGTCATGCTGGTAGCTTAAAGCGATTTTTTTTAACGGGTCAAATCATTTCTGGTATCATAGAAATAAGAAAACGTCACCAGCATCAAAGGCCACTTGCTTAGCCGCATTGCACAGTAGCTCAACCTCAATGCACTAATTGTTTGCTAGCAAAGTGAGCGTTTACTGCACCCACCCAATAAACTAAATAGGCCAAAGCAAAAATGAAAGGGTTTGTGCTTTCCCGCCATAGCCAAGATACCGATAAAGGGATCAACCTTAACTATTGGCTAGCTACTGAAAATGGCCCAGTGTGCCTGCGGCAAACCCAGCAAGAGGCAGTTTGTTTCTTGCCTTTGTCTCAGCAAGGCCAGGCGCAAAAATTAATGCAGTCTATGGCATTACCAGACACCATGTGGCGGTTTCAATCCTTAGGGCTTAAGACCTTTCAGCACGAGCCTGCCGTGGCTCTTTATATGTCTAACCATAAATTTTTTCAGCAGGTGTGTGGCTTGCTAAGTGAGGCGAATATTAGCCTTATGGAACAAGACATTCAGCCCCAAGAACGTTATCTTATGGAGCGCTTTATTAGTGCCAGCCTAGTGTCTGACGCACCACCTATTAACGGTGTTTTAGCGGATGCTAGAGTTAAAAGCTGTGAATACACTCCCGCTATTAAGACAGTGTCGCTAGACATTGAAACCACTATGGATGGTAAAACAATCCATAGCATTGCCGTCTATAGCACTGAAAACCAAGGCATGGAGAATCAGTCGCCTGTGCAGGTGGTTTGGTTGCATTGGCCTGCTAGTATGCCTAAGGAAAACATTAAAGACCTACCCCAGTATACCCAAGTGTGTGCCAACGAAAGGCAATTGTTAAAGCAATTTAGTCAGTGGTTACTGGACTATAACCCAGATGCAATTATTGGTTGGGCCCTAGTGCAGTTTGATTTTCAAATACTGTGTGCTCGGGCGCGAGAGTTAGGTGTGCGTTTGCGGTTGGGCCGAGGTGGTGAGGAAATACGCTGGCGTGCAGGGCAGGGTAATCGCCCAGCAAAGCTCTATATGCCGGGCCGTGTGGCTTTAGATGGCATTGAAGTAATGCGTTCTGCAACATGGCAGTTTGAATCGTTTTCGTTAGAAAATGTAGCAAGGCAATTACTGGGACGTGGTAAGGACATAACCAAGCCGCAAGACCGTGGCGAAGAAATTCAACGTATGTATCGTGAAGATCCAAGCTCATTGGTGAGCTATAACTTAGGAGATTGCCGCTTGGTATGGGATATTTTTATTAAAGCCAATTTAATGGCTTTTTTAATAGAACGTGCGCGGCTAACGGGTTTGCCAATGGATAGAGTGGGGGGCTCGTCTCAGGCCTTTGATCATCTATATTTGCCTCGCTTACACCGCCAAGGCTATGTTGCCCCTGCATTTGCGTCTGGTCAGGCAGGGGACAGCCCGGGTGGGTTTGTGATGGATTCTAAACCTGGGCTTTACCGCAACGTACTAGTATTAGACTTTAAAAGCCTTTACCCCAGCATTATTCGTAGCTTCAAAATTGATCCGTTAGGGTTAATTCAAGGCCTGCATAATGTCGGTGTAGCTAACAACGTGGACAAGGCTATTAGTGGATACAAAGGCGCTCAATTTAGCCGGAATCAAAGCATCTTGCCGGATATTATTGCTGAGCTTTGGGCAGCAAGAGATGTGGCCAAGGCCAACAAAAATACGCCACTGTCCACCTCTATAAAAATTGTTATGAATTCGTGTTATGGCGTACTGGGTTCAAGTGTTTGCCGTTTTTATGACCAGCGTTTAGCCAGCTCTATTACCTTGCGTGGCCACGCCATCTTGAATCAAACCAAAGACCTTATACAGCAGCAAGGTATGCAGGTGATCTATGGAGATACAGATTCTGTATTTGTGTGGTTAGGCGACGAAGCGATCTCCTTAGCTAAAGTGCAAGCTAAAGGCAATGAGCTGGCAAAGGAGCTTAATGAGTGGTGGAGTCATCATTTAAAAGTGGAGTTTGACCTCAAAAGTTATTTAGAAATAGAGTTTGAAACATACTTTAGTCGCTTTGTTATGCCCACTATAAGAGGACAAGAAACAGGTAGTAAAAAACGTTATGCCGGTGTTACTGTTGCGCCCGATGGAACGTCTAAGATGCTCTTTAAAGGCTTAGAGCAAGTGCGTACAGATTGGACCAAGTTGGCAAAAGACCTGCAGGCGCAGCTTTATCAGCGCGTATTTAACGACGAACCATATCTGGACCTGATTAAGCCTTTGTTAACACAAGTAAGATCTGGTGAGTTAGACCATAAGCTGGTGTACAGAAAACGCCTGCGAAGGCCCTTAGCCGAATACCAAAAAAATGTCCCACCACACGTTCAAGCGGCACGTAAAGCAGAGGCTTGGCGGCTAGAAAACCAACTGCCATCAGCTTATGCTAACGGGGGTTGGATAGAGTATGTGATCACTCTTACAGGGCCAGAGCCATTAGAAATGGCGCCTAAAAATTACGATTATGAGCATTATATCGATCGTCAAATAGAGCCAGTAGTTGATGGCATACTCCCTTTTCTAAATGATAGTTTCGCCAGTATCACTGAGCGACAGTTGGGTTTGTTTTAGGCTGTTGGTGGGGCTGTCTGGTTGTCTTTGTTTGTTCTATTTTCAGCTAAATAGTGCGTCTTTTTTTAACTGGGGTGAGCTTGTCTTTTTGCCCGTTTATTTGCGTGATCAACTGATCAAATGCTTGGGAAAGTCTTCAACTTTTTCACATCCCACCTGCTCCATAACCTGCTGAAGTTGGCGTTTGAATATCTCTAGCACTTGATTGCCACCTTGGTCTCCCATGGCACATGCCCCAAACATTGGCGCTCTGCCAAGAAAAGTAAACCTTGCACCTGAGGCCAAACTGGAAGCAACATCTGCACCTGAACGAATCCCTCCGTCCATCATTAGTGTTACAGTATCGCTGTATTTTTTTGCCAGATCTGCAAGTGGTTTAATGGTAGATTGTCCAGAATCTAACTGTCTGCCGCCATGATTTGACACAATTAAACCGTCAACACCCAGTTTAATGGCTATCTCTGCGTCTTCTGGATTAACGATCCCTTTGATCACTAGGTTACCCGGCCACTGTTCGCGAATGGCTTTAATTTTATCTTCAGTTAAGCGCCCAGAAAAAGTCTTATTCATAAATAGGCCAAGATGCTGCATGTTGAGGCCATCTGGAATGTAAGGTTTCATGGTTTTGAACTCAGGTGACCCTGCCAAAAGTTGCTCTATCGCCCACCTTGGATGAGTGGCTATTTGTAGAATATTGGCCAAGGTCATTTGCGGTGGGATAGAAAGGCCGTTTTTAATTTCCTTTGGGCGGTAGGCAAAAGTAGGGGTGTCGGCCAGCAATACTAGGGTTTTACAGCCCGCCTGAGCAGCCCGCGCAAGGAGTTTGTCGCGCAATACATTTTCTGCGGGGTGATAGAGTTGGAACCAAAAATCACCTTCAGTAATATCGGCAATGGTTTCGATACTTGCAGTACCTACAGTGCTAAGGCAAAACGGCACATTATGCTGCTTGGCTGCCTTTGCCAAAATCTCACAAGACTTTGGCCACATGAGCCCCTGAAGCCCAACGGGTGCTATGCCAAAGGGTGAGTCGTAGGTTTTACCAAATAGCGTGGTTTGTTGTGAGGCACCATTGAAACCACGTAAGTAATGTGGACGAAGTTGGATGTCGCGTATTTCTTTCGTGTTGCGAGCGAGGTTGATGTTGGAAAAGCATCCCCCGGTGAGGTAATCATAGGCAAAGCCTGGCATGCGCTGTTTTGCGCGCTCGGCTAGCATTTCGATTGAGGGGTAGCGCGAATCCATTTTATTTTCTCTACTTGTGGTTGCTTTAGAAACCGTCTAAACGTTTTAGGGCTTTAACCCTAACACTGTGTTGTTCTATGGACCAAATCACTTGTTAAACTTTGGCTGCTGTAAAACAGCACCGGAATCATTATGCCCTTGGTGCTGCTTAGGCTCTAGTAGCTAGGGGTTAAATAGGTTAAAGTGATCTGACCAAAATATGAGTATCTTTATGAACAAAGTTAAAATGATCAGTCGTGCCATCGAAGAGGATATTCGTCAGTGTCGATGGTTACCCGGTAATAGGCTACCTGGGCAGTTAAAACTTATGGCGCGTTTTGGTGTATCTAGAACCTGTTTGCGTGAAGCGATTAACGGCCTAGAGGTTAAAGGACTAATTACTAGCCGCCATGGTTCGGGTTGTTATGTGAATAATTTGTTTGAAGCCCAGTTTGCCGGCCCCATGTGGGGTGTCGAGCGCAATTCGGTTGCGTTACAGCTGTCCGTTATGGAAATGCGATTAGTGTTGGATGGAGCGGCTGTTCAATGCGCCTGTGAGCACGCTACTGATGAACAGTTGGCTGCCATAGGCCATGAATATAAGCTAATGGCGCAGCGCCGTGGAAATGCCCTTCAGCGTGCAAAGGCAGACTTAAAGTTCCATATGCTCATTGCAGAATCTAGCCATAGCCTTATTATTGTGTCCCTGAGTCAATTATATTATGCACAGTTTTTTAATGCCATTTATGGCACATTGTATAGTGTTGCAGGGCGAGATTTAACCTTGTCTGGCGAAGTTTCAGTAGCGATTGGTACGCAACATCATGCTATTTATGAAGCGCTCATGGTGCGTGATGGCGAGGCAGCAAAAGCAGCAGCTCAGGCCCATATTCGTTACTCAATGTCTATGTTGGAGGATAGAACCAAGTTTAACGTTGCTGCGGCGAGTTAGGATTGCCGCAAGGGCTTGAAAAGGTTGTTCTTAAAGTTGAATGCAGGTAATATTAGCGCCTCGTTTTTTTACGCTATTGTTGCTGCTGTTTGATGCAGCGTTAATTGTAACAGCGTTTTACCCCAAGTGGCCTTTGGTAGGGGCCACCACTGAGCAAGGAAACTTCATGCCGGTAATTACTCTTCCTGATGGCAGTCAGCGTTTGTTTGACGCGCCTGTAACAATCCATGACGTTGCTTTTGACATCGGCCCAGGGCTTGCTAAAGCTGCTGTAGCTGGCAAGGTGTTGGGCGAGTTAGTTGATACCAGTTATGTCATTACTGAAGATGCCGCCCTTGCTATTGTGACCTCAAAGGATGAAGAAGGGCTTGAAGTCATTCGTCATTCGTGTGCGCACATGATGGCCCAAGCAGTGCAGGATGAGTTTCCTGGCGCTCAGGTGACCATTGGCCCAGTGATTGAAGATGGTTTTTTCTATGACTTTGCTTATGAGCGTCCATTTACCCCAGAAGATTTAATTAAAATTGAAGCTCGTATGAAAGCTTTGACTAAAGAAAACCTTAAAGTTGAGCGCCGCATTATGAGCCGCGCTGATGCGGTTGGATTTTTCAAAGACCTTGGTGAAGACTACAAAGTAGAGATTATTGACAGTATTCCTGGCGAAGAAGACCTGTCTTTTTATAGTCAAGGTGGCTTTACCGACTTATGCCGTGGCCCTCATGTTCCGTCTACTGGCCATATCAAGTCGTTTAAGCTAATGAAGGTTGCGGGTGCCTACTGGCGTGGTGATTCTAACAATGCCATGCTAACGCGTGTTTATGGCACAGCGTGGGCAGACAAAAAAGACCTTAAAGCCTATTTGCACCGCTTAGAAGAAGCAGAAAAACGCGACCACCGCAAGCTAGGTAAAAAGCTAGATTTATTCCATACCCAAGAAGAAGCCCCGGGTATGGTATTTTGGCATCCCAATGGCTGGACAATCTACCAAGTGGTTGAGCGTTACATGCGTGAGCGTCAGATTGAAGGTGGCTACCAAGAGGTGAAAACGCCACAAGTGGTTGATCGCAGCCTTTGGGAACGTTCTGGCCATTGGGATAAGTTTTCTGAGATGATGTTCACCACGTCTTCTGAAAACCGTGACTATGCTGTTAAGCCCATGAACTGCCCATGTCATATACAGATTTTTAATCAAGGTTTGAAGAGCTACAAAGAGTTACCTATTCGCATGGCCGAGTTTGGCTCATGCCATCGCAATGAACCTTCTGGCACGTTGCATGGCATTATGCGTGTTCGTGCCTTTACTCAAGACGATGGCCATATTTTCTGTTCTGAAAGCCAGATGCAAGATGAAGTGGCGCGATTCATTGACTTTTTGTACGACGTGTACCAAGACTTTGGCTTTGACGATGTCATTCTAAAGTTGTCTACTCGCCCAGAGCAGCGAGTTGGTGCTGATGAAGTTTGGGATCGTGCGGAGGCTGCTTTAGAAGAAGCACTAAATGCTAAACAACTGCCCTTTGATATTTTGCCAGGTGAGGGTGCTTTTTATGGCCCTAAGATTGAATTCTCTTTGAAGGATTGCCTTGGCCGAGTTTGGCAGTGTGGCACTATTCAGGTAGACTTTTCTATGCCAGGCCGTCTTGATGCACAGTTTGTAAACGAAGCAGGTGATCGTGAAGTTCCGGTGATGTTGCATCGGGCAACTTTAGGTTCATTTGAGCGGTTTTTAGGTATTTTGATCGAAAACTTCGCCGGTGCTATGCCGCCTTGGTTAGCACCCAAACAAGTGTCAATTTTGAATATTACGGACAAACAGGCCCCTTTTTGCAAAGAAGTTGCAGAAAACTTAACAAAAATGGGCTTTAGGGCCTCTGCGGACTTGAGAAACGAAAAGGTAGGCTTTAAAATCCGCGAGCACACAATTCTTAAAGTTCCTTATTTGCTAGTTATTGGTGATAAGGAAGTTGAAACTCAATCTGTCACTGTACGAACTCGTACGGGTGAAGATTTGGGTAATATGAGCCTAGAATCGTTTGCCGATCTGCTTAATGCAGATATCGCCAAACTAGGCCGCAGTGAAACGTAAATATACGTTTCAAATTATGAATTAACGGAGATACCGAAATTAAACGGGAATATACTAAGGGCAAAGCAAAACGCCCAACAATTAACGAACATATTGAAGCGATAGAATGTCGCCTCATCGGTGCCGACGGCGAACAAGTCGGTATTGTTACTGTAGCTGAAGCACTAGTAATGGCAGAAGCAGCCAAGCTGGATCTAGTTCAGATTGCAGCCGATGCTGAGCCTGTGGTCTGTAAGATCATGGACTACGGCAAACAAGTGTTTGAAGTGAAAAAACAAAAAGCGGCTGCTAAAAAGAAGCAAAAGCAGACGCAAGTGAAAGAAATCAAGTTCCGTCCAGGGACTGATGTAGGAGATTATCAGGTAAAACTACGCAACCTGATCCGTTTCCTAGAGAATGGTGACAAGACGAAAGTAACCTTGCGTTACCGTGGTCGTGAGATGGCACACCAAGAATTGGGTATGGAATTACTCAAGCGTGTAGAGGTCGATTTGGCCGAATACGCTGGAGTAGAGCAATATCCGAAGATGGAAGGCCGTCAATTGACTATGGTTTTGGCACCAAAGAAAAGAAAGTAGCCGTTAAACGCTACATTCGGGAGACCACTTAAGGGTTTAGGTTCTTAAATGCGTCTTCATTAACAATCAACGAATGCGTGGAGTAAATGTAATGCCTAAGATGAAATCTTGCAGCGGCGCTGCAAAACGATTCAAGAAAACTGCTAACGGCTTTAAACACCGTCAGTCCTTCACCAGTCATATTTTGACCAAAAAGAGTACCAAGCGTAAGCGTCATTTACGTGGCACTTTGCAGATTAGTGCTGCAGATAAGCCATTAGTAAAGCGCATGTTGCCGTATATCTAATTAGTCACTGGTAAGGAGAAGTATAATGTCTCGCGTAAAACGTGGTGTCCAAGCACACCGTCGTCATAAGAAGATCCTCAAGCTGGCTAAAGGCTATTACGGTGCACGTAGTCGTGTATTTCGTGTTGCTAAGCAAGCAGTAATCAAAGCTGGCCAATATGCCTACCGCGACCGTCGTCAACGTAAGCGTCAGTTCCGTGCTCTATGGATTGCTCGTATAAACGCCGGTGCGCGTATGAACGGGTTGTCTTACAGCCGTTTGATTTCTGGTTTGAAGAAATCTTCAATCGAGATCGACCGCAAAGTATTGGCAGACCTAGCCATTCACGACAAAGCGGTATTCACAGCGATCGTAGAGAAGGCTAAAGCGGCACTCGCTTAAGCTGGTTGATCTAACACTAACCTTGGTTAGCATAGATTAAACTACCTTCGTATCCTCTAACGAGGATTAGAAACAGGGGAAGAGTGCAAACTCTTCCCCTGTCTTGTTTTAGATGGAGAATAATATGGATCACCTCAAGCAACTGGTCACCGATGGCTTAAACGCTGTGGCTCAAGCGGCAGATGAAGCAGCCCTTGACCACGTTCGGGTTCAGTACTTAGGTAAAAAGGGCGAACTGACACAACAACTCAAAAGCCTAGGCCAGCTGTCGGCACAAGAGCGCCCTGCAGCAGGTGCGAAGATCAATGAAGCCAAACAGCAAGTGCAAGACGCTATTACCATAAAGCGCACTATGATGGCTGCTAATGCCCTTAGCAAGCAACTTGCAGTAGAAAGCATTGATGTCACACTACCCGGGCGTGGCCAAGATTTTGGAGGCCTACACCCTGTCACCATGACCATCGAACGGATTCAAAACTTCTTCGCTCAAATTGGTTTTTCTGTAGCCCAAGGCCCAGAAATTGAAGATGACTACCACAATTTTGAAGCACTCAATATTCCTGCTCATCACCCGGCGCGAGCTATGCATGACACGTTCTATTTTGGTGATGGCACCTTACTTCGTACCCACACATCAGGTGTACAAGTGAGAACTATGGAAAAGCAACAGCCGCCGATCCGCATTATTTGTCCTGGCCGCGTTTATCGGTGTGATTCCGACCAAACCCACTCGCCCATGTTCCACCAGATAGAAGGCTTGCTAGTAGATGACAATATTAGTTTTGCAGACTTAAAAGGTATTCTGCATAACTTCCTCAACGTCTTCTTTGAACGTGACCTTCAAGTGCGCTTCCGCCCCTCATACTTTCCCTTTACAGAGCCCTCCATAGAAGTAGATATCGGTTACCTAGGTGAAGATGGTGAACAAAAGTGGCTGGAAGTATTGGGTTGTGGCATGGTTCATCCTAAAGTATTCGAACACTCAGGCATCGACACTGAAAAATACACTGGTTTTGCCTTTGGTATGGGAGTAGAGCGCTTGGCTATGTTGCGTTACGGCGTTAAAGACTTACGGATGTTCTTTGAAAATGACCTACGCTTTTTGGCCCAATTTAGTTAATCTTTGATCGAGAGATAGACATGAAATTTAGTGAACAATGGCTTCGTGAATGGGTTAACCCAGCATTAAGCAGTGATGAATTGATAGCTCAAATCACTCTAGCTGGCCTAGAAGTGGATGATGTAGAGTCTGCCGCTGGCGAATTTAGTGGCGTCATCGTAGGCGAAATTATGAGTGCGCAGCAGCACCCAAATGCTGACAAACTGCGTGTGTGTCAGGTTAGTGATGGTGCTACAGAAATTCAAGTAGTGTGTGGTGCACCCAATGCCCGTGTGGGCATTAAAGTTGCGTTTGCCACAGTGGGCGCAGTATTGCCTGGCAATTTCAAAATTAAAAAAGCAAAGCTACGCCAAGAAGAATCTTTTGGTATGCTATGTTCAGCTGCAGAGCTAGAGATTAGTGACGAAAACGAGGGCATCATGGAGTTGGCAGCTGATGCACCCATAGGCACTGATGTTCGTGAGTATCTCAACCTTAATGACAAAATAATTGATGTAGACCTAACCCCCAATCGTGGTGACTGCTTAAGTATAGCTGGCCTTGCGCGGGAAGTGGGAGTGCTTAATTCACTGGATGTAACAGCCCCAGAACACCCAGAATTAGCACCTCAGGTAGACGATGTCTTTCCTGTTAAGGTGAGTGCTCCAGAGCACTGCCCACGGTTTTTAGGTCGGGTGTTAAATAACATTGATATTACTCAATCTTCGCCATTGTGGTTACAAGAAAAATTGCGCCGTTGTGACCTTCGTAGTATCGACCCCGTAGTAGATGTAACCAACTATATTTTGCTAGAAATGGGCCAGCCCATGCATGCCTATGACTTGGACAAGGTCAATGGCTCTATCATCGTGCGCATGGCAAGCCAAGGTGAAAGCCTAACTTTGCTTGACGGTCAAAAAGTTGAACTGACGAATGAGACCTTAGTGATTGCTGATAACGAGGGTGTATTGGGCATGGCGGGCATTATGGGTGGCGCCGATACAGGAGTGGGTGAAGGCACTCACAATGTATTCTTGGAAGCCGCTTTTTTCAACCCGATTAGTATTGCTGGTAAAGCCCGTAGTTATGGATTACACACGGATGCATCTCACCGCTTTGAGCGTGGCGTAGATTATGATCTACAGCGAAAAGCCATAGACCGAGCAACCATGTTGTTGCAAAGTATTGTTGGTGGTGAGGCAGGCCCTATTGTAGAGCAAGTTTCGGCAGAACACTTACCAAGCCTTAGTAAAGTGACACTGCGTAAAGCGCGCTTAGAATCGTTGTTAGCTTATAAAATTCCTCACCAAAAGGTGCTTGATATTCTTACGCGTCTTGGCCTTACCTTAGTTTCATCAGATGATCACGGTTGGACTTTCACCGCACCATCGTGGCGTTTTGATATCGCTATAGAAGCAGACCTTGTGGAAGAGGTGGCGCGGGTCTATGGCTACAACAATTTGCCTAGTACTAATCCTGTGGCAACGATGGAAATCCCAAGTAAATCAGAAGTAGAGCGTCCTCTATCTGTTTTGCGTCGGCATATGGTGAGCTGTGGATATCAAGAAGCGATTACCTATAGCATGGTAGAACCCGGCTTGTTGGCCAAGTTTGATGATCAAAACAAGCCAGTGGAACTGCTTAACCCCATTTCTGCTGACATGGCGGTAATGCGCACAAGCTTATGGCCTGGTTTAGTAAAGGCACTGCAGCATAATCAAAACCGCCAACAATCACGTGTGCGCTTATTTGAAACGGGCCAGCGCTTTATTCCTAGTAAGCAAGGCTTGCAGCAGCAAGATGTGTTTGCAGGTTTAATCTATGGCTCACGACATCCAGAAAGCTGGCATGGCAAAGCTGAACAGGTTGATTACTTCGATGCAAAAGGTGACCTTGAATCTTTACTTGAAATTAGTGGCCAAAGGTTCTCCTTTGAAGCTGAAGAGCACTTAGCCTTGCATCCAGGACAAAGTGCTGCTGTCCAATTAGCTGACAAAACCATAGGCTACATTGGCGCAATGCATCCAGGCCTTGTTAAAGACCTAGGCCTAGACGGCCCAGTGTTTATGTTTGAGGTGGACCTAGCGTCGATTAGCATGGGAATGCTCCCTGCTTATGAGACCTTATCTAAGTTTCCAGAAATGCGCCGTGACTTAGCCATTGTATTGGATCAGAAAACCAGTGTCGCTAAAGTGACTCAGAACATTGAATCCAGTGCTGGTGAATGGCTTAAGTCGGTGCGGTTATTTGATGTTTACCAAGGCCAAGGCATTGAAAATGGACAAAAAAGTCTTGCTTTAGGCTTGACGTGGCAGCACCCAGAGCGCACTCTTACTGATGATGAAGTAAACCAATGGGTCGAACAGGTGGTTAAACACCTATCTCAACACGCTGGTGCGAGCTTAAGAGGCTAAAAAATACCCCGTTAGTTATAGCTAACAGGGGGTTATTAAGCTTGGTAAGCTAAATAATTATAAATAACAGGCGAGGACCCAGCTATGGGATCACTGACCAAAGCCGATATGGCAGAACGTCTTAGTAGTGAACAAAAGCTTAGTAAACGCGATGCAAAAGACATGGTAGAAGCCTTTTTTGAAGAAGTGTCTTCCAGTCTCATAAGCAATGAACAGGTTAAATTATCTGGTTTTGGTAATTTTGACCTACGTGATAAACGCTCCAGGCCTGGACGAAACCCAAAAACAGGCGAAGAAGTGGCTATTTCAGCACGGCGAGTGGTCACTTTTAGGCCTGGTCAAAAGCTTAAAGACCGTGTTGAGGCAGAAAACTAGCCTGTGTCTTTAATTACATCAAAGACTTGATTTAATTCTATATTGTTGATGAATTCAAGGCTGCTTTGCTTCCAAAGTGGCAACGATTCTAGTAACATACCGCCTCTGTTGGGTTGCCTTAAAGCAACTACAGCAGCGGTGTCGGGGCGTGGCGCAGTTTGGTAGCGCACCTGCCTGGGGGGCAGGGGGTCGTAGGTTCAAATCCTGCCGTCCCGACCAATTATTTTTTGAAAAAGACATCAAATGATGTCTTTTTTTTGTTTTAGAAGTTGTAATTAAAGGGTTTGGCTTAGGGCTTAATAGAGCGCAAAACTTAGCCCAGTTAATGGGTGGTGAAATCACTTGTACCAGTAGTGTGGGGCTTGGCTCTAAGTTTGAAATATTAGTGTACTTATCGCGCCAGTAGGCAAGCCATCCTGGCTATGAAACTAGCGGGTTTAACCGCTATCCCTAGCTACAGTATATTGATGATTGTTTTTGAAGATCGGTTATCTGAATAGCTAGCCTATGCCATCAACGGCCATATTTGTATAACGTCTTTTTCTCGGCAGCGTCTTTAAAAACCACAATGTTACCAATGGAATGGCCGTTTATATTCTGCTCTAGCGCATGCCCTAAATGGCTGACCTAAGTACTGATCTTACCGCGCTTAGATCAACCGCCCTATTAGCTTAGCTCAGCGTAACTAAGCTCACCGTATACGTGTCTGTGTAGGTACCTTCCAAAAGATCTGGGTCTGAATCCCAGCTGATGGTTAGATTGAAGGTGTAGTCCACTGTTGCCGTGGTGGCGGTGCCTGGCTCTGTTCTAAAAAGCACAATGCCAGGGGTAATGTCCTTTGCTACGGCAGCAGGATCTGTTAAACCT
>Ga0209712_10002910_pt1 | contig 13994 bp, 10 predicted proteins | sample ArcOceMetagenome_FD_187443 | JGI IMG/M metagenome (GOLD analysis project Ga0209712, IMG submission 187443) | Marine eukaryotic phytoplankton communities from Arctic Ocean - Arctic Ocean - Greenland ARC118M Metagenome (SPAdes) (version 2) | ecosystem: Environmental > Aquatic > Marine > Oceanic...
CATCTTCACTAACAGTTCCAGAGTTACCTCCTGTTATAAATTTATCGGTAACAATTTCATAGGCATAATCATAGTTATATGCAGGCGGTAGAATATCTTCTAATGGGTTTTCTATATATAATTTCATTCCTACTGTAGATGTATTCTCATAGCGTTTATTTCCAACAAGGTCCGTAACACTGAAAGAAGCTAAACTCCAATAGCCGCTTTTCTCTAGCATGCTAAAATTAGTAGTTCCGATTAAAACAGAATCTTGCGCTTGTCCATTTTCAGGATATAGTTGCAAATCATGTATGGTTCCAATACTTGAGGCAAACCTTAAATAAGCAGCGCTTGCTCCGTCTATAGTAGGATCTTTAGTATCTGAATGCAAACTAGCTCTTATGGTTACTACTTTGTCTTCTTCCGAACCTCCTTCTACTTGTAATTCTATTTTAGTTACTTTACCTGGATAGGTGTAATCCGGAAATAAATTATAGACAGTAAAGGTTAAGTCTTCTCTAATTTGCGCAACGTATCGCGTACCATGCATGATACGGTCTCTAACAAATTCATACTTTCTTACAGATACAGATAATAAAGCATCTGGATTTGTTAAATAATAAGCAATAGACTCTGCAATATCTTCACTTGGAGATTTAAGATGTGCATACGCAGAAACTACTTCGGTCGTATTGTAGGTAGACCAACCACTTGCTGAAGTAGGGTCTATAAACCAACCGCCAAGTTCTGCCCAGTCATCTTTTAATTTTTGATCAAACGAATAAAACCACAAAAAATGGGCTTTTTCGTGCAAAATTATTCTTCGCGAACCATTAATATCTCCACCATTAAAGGCTTTTGACATAAACTCAATGGTATTTCTCCCTCCGAACGCTATTGCAGCAGCACTGGGCATTACAGGATCATCTTGACCATTAATTCTTCTTACCAAATATTTTAAGCCTTCTTGTTTATGAAAACCTTCTGGAAGTTCTTCAAACATGGCTAATATTTCGAGTTTTTCTGATTTAAAAAATTCTTGAAAATTACTTTGGTCTTCACCCATTAAATCTTCTGTCTCTTGATCTACTTTCATGAATTTAACTCCAAAACGTTCATTGGCGAGCCAATTAAGAACTCCCTCATTATTGGCAAAATCAGTGATAAAATTAACAACCACATGGTACAATCTTTTAGAAAAGAACTTTCCTCGAATACCATCTATGGTAACAATTTGTGGTTCGGCATACACAAATGCACTCTGACTCACTGTAGCATAAGGTATTTCGGTAGTAGTATTTATTGTTAAATCGTTGTCTTGTTCTAAATCTGTAAGCATAAATACTCCACGTATATTTTCACCAGTTTCATAATCTAGACCATTTCCTTCACCGTATTTTCCGTAAGGTAAATTTGAAAACATTTTATAGAGACGATAACTATCTTCATTAGACCATGGTTGTATAGAGTCTGATAAGATTACACCATATTCGGTTCTAAGTTTTACCGCAGAAAAATCATCGGGCACTGCTATAGAGTCATTTAAAACAACAATTTTTGCCGGCTCATTAACATATCTTTGCGTTGCATGTCCTGCAGCACTTCCATCATCTTGCCAAGTATAATCATAATCATCGTCAGTAAGTGGTGTAAGCGTCCAAGTAATACTAACATCTGCAGGAATATTGACTATTCGCTGTGACGGATATGTATATCCTGTAGCATCTAATTTAACAGCCCACTCTCCTTCGTCTAAATTAAAACTAACGGTAGAAGTAGCGCCTCCGTTATAATGCGCCCAGTCTTTTAGTAAAATATCTGACGATTTTTGAATAATAACACGAATAGAATCTGCTTCATGGATGCCGTTAACGTGAACTTCAAATTGACTTTGTGCAGAAACTGTTACAGAAATAACTAAAAATAGAATTTTAAATATATTTTTCATAGTTGGGGAGAATTAAACGACAAACATAGTTCATTATTAAAAAAAAAAGAGTTCATTTAGTGTTCACTAATTTCTGTCTTAGAAATTATCCCCCATTTTCGATGAAATATATTTTATTAGGTGTTTTATTTTTCTCCATAAATAATGTGTTTTGGGCTCTTTTTTCTAAAACAGAAAATGCCTTAAGTATTATTAGAAAACGGTCTATTTATACCAGTATTATTTTTAGTCTTATTTACTATACTCAATTTGGGTTCACGCTCGATAAAATTAATAGTATACGCGCGCCTGCTTTAATTATTACTTGTTCTTTTGGCGCTGCAGGTTTATATTTTTTAGTAAAAGGCTTTAAGTTTGGCAGCATTATGCTTTTTAGCATCTATAGTCTGCTATCAACTATTTTAATTGGGTTGTATAGTTTTTTTATAGAGCAACTTTTTTTTACAGTAAACTTTACTGGGTGTTTCGTAATTATAATAGGTTATTGCTTTTTTGCTTTTTCAAGATCAAACAGCGAGAAGTCTAACTTTAAGGGACATTTGTATTTCATTCTCGCTCAATTATTTTTTAGCATTACTTTATTTTTGGAATGGAACCTACTTAAAGAAATTTCTACCCTAGAGTTTGTCATAACTCAAGAACTATTTATTCTAATCGCTACAAGCATTCTTCTAATTTTAAATCCTAAAAAGAATACTGGGGTAGAACAAAAATGGTACATATACTTTGTAATTGCTATTCCGATTTGTTTGGCTGTTTTTTTTAACACCAAAGGGCTTCAAGCAACCAATCCGTTAATAAATGCAATTATTAATTTAAGCACACCAATATTAACCATCGTAATAGGTAGTTATTTTGCAAAAGAAATTTTGCAAAAAAAAGATATCATTAGCTTTGCAGTTATTGCTTTTGGGGTATTTCTGCTGTTATATAATAAAAATTAAAATGGACCAAAACTACAAAGAAAAGCTAAAATATGATATTGAAAAAAAGGCAGGAATAGAGATCCGTGGTACATCTAGCGCAAAATTATTATTAAAAATTTTACAAGAACAGCACATTCATTCGATAAGCTTAAGTACGATTAGACGTTTTTTCGAAATTATTCCTTCGACCAAGCCCAATAAAAGTACCTTAGATCATTTTAGCATGTATCTGGGTTACAAAAATTACCTAGGTTATGTTACTTATAATAATTCTGATGATCTATGGTATAATCATATTCAATTGCAAGAGATTAAATTTCAGAATGATTTAAGTGCACAGAATATCATTTTCTTAAATAGCAGTCTACAATCCTCTAATTTTCCTATTTTTTTTCTCTACTTATTTGAAAGCCTAGTTTACCTTGAGAAATGGAAAATGCTTCAAAAAATTTTCTCTGATAAGCGTTTAGATTTATTTAAACTAATAGATTACTTAGAGATTAGTGTTCATAAAACGGCCTATTTAACCTACAATTTTATTTTTAAAATCAAGAAACCTTTATTCTTTAAATTAGTTGACAGCTTAGTAACAGAGACCAACTTTAGAGATTTTATTATTTACCGTCTAGTGCATAAAAAATCATTAAATTATAGATACGGCTATGTGCTAGAGCGTATTTTAAAACTTAATCCTACAATTAGGAAACAAGAAGAATTATTTATTAATTTAATTTTAAGCTACAGAGCTTATTTAAATGGCAAAAACAAATTACCGCTCATTAAATGTGAAGACAACATATTACAAACATTGCCAGAGGTACTTATAGGTCGCTACCATGGTTATCAATTATTGTATGCAAAATCTGTAGGAAGTACTTCTTATTTTGACGAAGTATGGCAAAATATCTTAAAAATTAGAAAGACATCCTACAAACCTGCACGTTATTTCTTCGAAATTTTTCAAATTCTAATAATCTCTAAAGAACTGGAAAGGTTAGGGGAGCTGATTACTATTTTTTATGATGATTTATTTGATTCTAATCATTACTATAGTTATTTAGAGTCCTTTGTTTATTTATTAGGTGATGCTTTTGCGAGTATGAAACAATCCAATTCAGAAGGTGCCTTAAAAACATTTAAGTTGTTGAATATTGATGGCATCAAAAATGATTTTTACCAAGATCAATATCATGATTATTTACTGTTATTCTATAAAATACTAGCATACCATTTAGCTGAAAGCCTTGAAGATCAAAAAGAAATAAGCCAAAATTATTTAGCATTAGCAAATCAAATGGGATTTAAGAGGTTTAATCTAAAATTTCTTAAAAATTACTTTAACACCTTCTTTTAAAAATAATTTTGCAGTAGCCTTTCCGATACCTGCAGCACCAAACGTAATAATGGCTACTTTATCTTTTAAAATTTCCATGCTTTCTGATTTTTAAGATGGTAACAAATTAAGGTAGTGTGTGCTTAAAAGAAATGACCCTCAACAGTCTGCCGCCTATTGTAAATCATCTACAACTATTTTCTTTGAGGCATAAATAACCCTAAAATCTATTGTAACAAATAAACAGAAACTATCTATTTATATGAACTTTCGTTTAACTCTAGTCATTTTATAAAACAAATACACAACAAATAGTAAAATCTTCATTCAGTAATTTATCAATAATTATAGATACCGCTGAAATCAAGAAAATTAGAAAAAATTGATAAAAAAAAGTCCTTCTACATGGAAGGGCTTTTTTATATCTTAAGCTTTCATTGATATTTAATAGACCTATTGCAATCCATTTTTACCTTTTCTTGGCGCAAAAGAAGAATGCAGGAGGCTACTCTAAATTAGTCAAGTATTCAATAGCTTGATTAGCGATAATTTTTGCTTTTTTATCACATGACGAATCCTAAATCTATTGCGAATTTGCAATTGTCACTAAAAACAAATATAATTGATTAATAAAAAAATCGAGTTCATTAATTTCTGTCTTTGCAATTATTCTTATTCAACAAACTCGATTTCTTTTTTACTGTTTTAACAGCTTGCCACTCTTAAGTACAGCGTCGCTCTCTTTAATCTTGTATACATACATAGCAGGCGCTAAATCTTTAATACTTATTGAATTTGAGTTGTTTAATCTTTTAGAAAAAAGGAATCTTCCGTTAATATCAAACAATTCAAATACAGCATTAGAAAGGGTATTACTGCCGCTCTCTATGTTTATCGCATTTGTTGCAGGGTTTGGATATAATGAAACCGACAACTCTAGTATATCTGGCGTTGAAAGCACCGGAGGCAAGCTGTAAAATACCTTGTATGCATCCCCATCTATATCCCATTGATCAAAATCGGCATTATATGTGTAATCTGCAGCATCTAAGACTAATTCTAAACCATTATTTACGTCGATAACATAATTCATTAAATAATAGTATACCCAAGCACTCGTTGGTGCATCCCAGTCAAAATCTAAAACGTCCTCCATAACACCGTTAGCATCGTAATAAATATCGGTTCTGCTATAATAAGGATAAATATCATTTACGGCATCATAGTTATCTCCAGAAAAATTTTGGATTAATAGATTCTCTGTATTATAAACATATCTTTCATAATAAAGGGCGTCATAAGCTTGATTAGTATCATTCCAATCATCAAACCACTCATCGGTAAGATTATTATTTGTATCATAAGAAAATTCTCTTCGGTTACTAATTTTAAATGTCTCTTCGGTAGTCGACCAATTATAATTATACGCCATAGTTATTTTGCCGACAGTATAAACATACGCGTCTTTAGATACGTTTGGAAAAATATCATTTACAGCATCATAACTATTATTAAACACAGCAGTTACATTAAAATTTGCGTCGTAATCATAAGTTTGTGCACCAACCAACACCCAATTATTGTTTTGCCATTCATAAAAGTAGGTATATGCTAGAAGACCATTTGTATAGTATTGATAAATATTACTATTTCCTGTATACGTTGTAGTCGCTATATCAAAGTAAATTTCACTTGCTATCTCTCCGCTATCCGTATAAGTTATTTCTTCTATTATATCGGTACCTATCATTATTTTATCTAATCGGTACGGACTCATTATATTCTCATAAGGATCTAGCGCTGTCTCTACTGTAGCTAAAACACTACTTGTAGCGTTATTTTGACGCTGCTGAGCATTATTTTTATTCGCTGTAAAATTAGAAGAATGTAAGCGTCTTTGGTTTCTTTTTTTATTACTAAAAGGACTTGCATTTATACTTTGTGCATTCCCATTGTTTGCACTAACAGATTTCGAAGAATTAGAAGGCAATGGTTTTAATGCTAGTAATTCTTTTGCAGCCGAGCTTATTTTTAAAACTCGATCGCTAGGAGCATTGTATTTAAGGTGGTCTAAGTTGCTTTTAACAATTCGTTTATGCGCATTAAAATGTGTTCCAGAAATATTGGACATTCTGCTCTCTATTTGTCCATAAGAGGATAAAACCGTTGTTAGCAAAAAAACAAGGCTGCTTAAATAAAATTTCATAATTGTTGATTTAAAAGTTAAAAAGTAAATTTGTTTCATGTTTGGATATGGGTATTTATTGATTGGAAAAATGTTAATTTATTTTAGAATTTTTCATATTTGCTTGATAAAAGATAAAAGCAAGCATAACACTACCACATCTAAAGAAATTTTGATTCTCTTTAAAGCGAAAATTCCTATTTGCTGCAACAGCTATAGAAAGTGTTTTTTTAATACCAGCATTTAATTTGGTTGTAACATTTGGAAGCCCCTTTTGATTAAAAGGATGCTGTTCTTTATACAAAGATGACATGCAATAAGCACTAAATTGATTTTGTGTAAAAATCTTTAGGGTAAAGAAAGGGTACAAAAACTTATTTATACTTTTCATGCTTGGGGGGATAGATCTAAATATAATCTTTTTTTTTTAAACAATCGAATTCATTTAAAATTCATTAATTTCTGCTTATTCGTCATTTCCATGAGCATCTGTTATTTTTAGGGCAAATTGATAAACACCATCCACAAGTTACGATAAGCCTAGGTTTTCTAAAGATGTAGTTTCTGAATCTAAAGAACCTGCAAAGGTTAATGCTTCTGTTGTGGTTTTTCCAGCTATATTTGGACACTAATTTCTAGATTATAATTACCTCCAACATCAACAGTTTCAATTACAATTGCTATTACAAAATCGTCTAATGAACTTGTACCGTCATTCTCCAGATTAGATGGGCTATATTAAGAATTTGTCAGCACGGTGTCTTTCGCATATCCTGCCGACTTTGCTTTAATTAATCTTTAGTATCAGTCACTTTGCTGTTAATTTTATAATACCGTCTAAAACACTCGTTATATTTATTGAATTTACAGAAATACTATCACCTTCAAAAACACCTTCTCCCCTCGCAACATTTCCTCCCATCAAACCATACGCTGTATACTCATAGTTTATGTCTTTACAAAGTTCACAGTTGATGGACTACTTGATCTACTATCTCTACTTCTAGAGAGACTGTTAATTCTCTATCTGACTCTATAAGATCAAAACAAACATATTCTACAAAAGAATATTCCTACTAGTTTCTTGCTTTATTTGTTGTGTTAAGGCAGAGGGCATACCCATTTCCCATTCGGAGAAACTTGAGGTTAGGTTAAAGTTCTAAATTTTTTAATTCAAGTGATTCACACTTTTCCCTTGCTTGTCGAAGATTGTCTTTACAACTTAAAACCCTTAGTATACAAATACCCATGCACACGGGTAATAATTTTTAGAAATTTATTTTTTTAAATTAGGTATTTATACTTAATGAATAATTATTTAGATTAAATTTGTGCGCAAATGAAAAAAAAAATACATCACTGCCCAGTAGCGCTTTCTGTTAGTTATGTTGGTGATAAGTGGACTTTAATAATTTTAAGAGATATTATCCTTTTTAAAAAAAACAGATTTAAAGAGTTTAAAGCTTCTAGAGGTGAAATAGCTACCAACATTTTAAGCAATAGATTAAAAATGCTTTTACGTGAGGGGTTTATTGAGGTATTAAATCCTTTGGGAACAAAGAAAAGTACCCAGTACATAGCTACTGATAAAGGGCTCGCTACATTGCCAATGATTATTGAACTATACTTATTTTCGGTGCATTCTATGGATTTATCTCTTTTTACCCAAACTGAATTAGAAACTAAAAAAGAGCTTCTTGAGAATCCAACACTTTACAAAGAAAAAATACTTATGGAGTACCGAGGTTTTGTCCAAGACCTAAGAAACGTATAGAAACTTCATGTTTTATTTTATGACTTGTAAATAATTCCCAATACTTTAAACCAATCTATACTTTTTGCAGAAGAACGAAACTATCTTAAAAGATCTCCGACAAAAGTATCTCTGCTAATAAGTTAATTCTTTTAAAAATTTACTTCTGCAGAAATTCAACTAAGAATCGGTATGCGCTTGTCTTCTAATTAGACTTAAGTTTTGCCATAGAAAACTTGGCACCTTTCGAATAAACTCAAATACAGTGTCATATCATGAAATAAAAAAATCCTTAATTTCTTAAGGATTTTTTATTAGTTTCAAAAAATTAAAATAATTACTCAGAAAGCTGAGAGAAGTAAAGAAATTTAGAGCTTAATAGCTTTTAATTATTGATTAAATTGAGATATCTGAAACCCCTAAAATAGAATGGCTTTTATTTTTAATCGCTTCTAAAGTGGTTTGTCCTTAAAAATCGATTATTCGAAGTCTTTCTGAGTACTATATAAGCAAGTAAATCTATTTAAATTGAACATCAGTGCTAAAACAGACTACTCATTGGGTTTATTCTATAAAAAAACCCCAAATAAATGGGGCTCTTAAACGCACTCTTCTTAATCATTATATTTATTATTTCCTGTAACTAAATACTTTTGTTTCAGGATTAGTTCCACCAATAAAAGTTAAAATTTCATCATCATGAGATTCTATTGATGACCAGAATTTCTTGTTATCATCAGACATTGATTGCCCTGAATTAGCCTCTTCATAAGCTGCAAAATCAGTCCAAGATTCATAAAACTGGTACGTATGATAATCTGCTCCTGAACCATAAAGATGACGACTTGCATAATGCCCTACTGCATGTCCACTTTCTTTTAAACTTTTAATACCGTCTATTAAGCCATCATAAAATATTTTATTCATACCCCATTTAACTTCATACTTACTAACTACAACAACTTTTTTTGTAGACCAATCTAAGTTTTCAGATTCAAATTCTAAACCTTCCAACCCCTTATCTTGCCTTATTTGGTCGGTATGGTTGTATGCATACATTGAAGAATAGCTTTTATATTCTTCATTTAATTCCATCTCTTTTTCTTTATCTAAATTCATAGCATCTATGTTTTTATTCATAGCTTCATCTATAAGAGACGCATCATTTACTAGATCTTCTGCATTAGCATAAAAATCATAAATAGCAAATGTATAATCACCGGCAAAAGCGTGTGCAAAAATTGCAGAATCTATTTGCAATCTATCTTTTGAATTAGATAAATTCGTGAATTTTTCATGTAATTTTAAAAAAGTTTCAGAATTTTCTCGAGGCACAGTAATATATGTAATATTTACGACTTGGGCTTGCACAAAAAAACTAATTGATAAAATTAATAGAGTGATAACATTTCTCATAATCATAGTTTATAAATTATTAGGTTGTAACAAATATAGTAAAAATTACTTGCATTTAACAATTAATTATAAATAATTAGAATTAGAAAGTTTATTTTTGTAACTTATTGGAGTTAAAAACCTCCTATTCATAGAAAATTATGAAAAAAACAAAATTTAGATCTACTTGCGCCATAGCCAGATCTTTAGATCTATTTGGCGATAAATGGTCATTGCTTATTTTACGCGATATCTTATTGCACAAAAAGTCTGCATTTAAAGAATTTTTGAATTCTAGAAAAAATAGCAAGAGCAATATTCTAACGAATCGACTGGCTTCTCTCATCGAATCAGGTTATATTACTAAATTGAGTCTAAAAGGAACCAAAAAAAGTGCAATATATATTGCTAGTCAAGAATCTATCTGTGCATTACCTCTTTTGATTGAATTGTATTTATTTTCTATAAAAGGAATTCCTGAAGATATTCTAGATGAATCTCAAATTGAAATTAAGTCACAAATTTATAATGACCGAGAATTATTTATCTCAACGAAACGCCAAGAATATATTGAATTTAGTAACCAACTTAAGAAAATTTCTTTTGAAAATAAACTACCATCTTACAAGAACAAATAAAGGTTACATGGCGCTAAACTTTATCTTAATTTCGCAAAATATCAGAATACTTTAACCTACAATTTATACTTAAAACAAAAAGACTGTTATTGCTTTTACTGCAAAAAAAACATTTCTGATTACGCCTTAGAAGATAACTCTATTGAAATATCGAACCTTTATGAATATCGGAGAGAGTTTATAAATACCTTTAATTTGATTCGTCTCATTGTCACAAATTGAAGGGTTTGAATTTTTATTTCTCCCCCATTAGTCTGCAATATTACAGTACTAATTTAATAGTTAAACTTCCTGTTTTAAAATTTCAATTAACTGCTGTCCTGTTTTAATGTGATTTTCGTAAAAACCGGTTAAAAATGAATTATTTGTCCCCCCTCGAAAAAGAAGTCTCATTATGATTTTATGTCCAGGATGGTTTTTTAATGCTATCGTGTACTTGCCTAAGATTGTTTTAGTAGCGGGAAGTGGACCCGAAATAGTATCGTTTGAATTATGAGCACAAAAAGCTAACTACTGATGCATACTCGATAACAAATACTTAACTAAAAAATCTAAACTTCTGCTATTAAAAACTTTTGATATAAATGACTATTTTGCTTAAAAATGAATTGTATTAATTTTTAATAATTTTCTTACTTATTGTATTTCCATTGGTAAATGACAATTCAAGAATATAAATTCCATCTGAAAGATTATTGACATCAATATATGTATTATTGTCTGTATCAAAAGAGAATGATTTTCCTAATAAATCATATATTTTCAACTCCTTTATATCAAGGCTGTCCTTAACGGAAAGACGGATAAAAGAACTTGAAGGATTAGGATAAATGCCAACAAAGTAATTGTTATTGTCATTTATATTCAACGAATTCTCTGAATTTAATATAAAAAATGATTCTGAAGAAAATTCAGAACCTACAAATGAAGCATCAATAGACTGCACAGAAACATAATAGTTACCAGGATCTAAAGCAATATTCCACGAGGTATTAAATTCAGCATTCCCATTACCAGATATTTTCCTATATCCAGATGGTAGTGCTCCAGAAGATATAATATCCTCTATTTCAGTGGATGTACCAACCTTTAAAGCATAAGAAATAGAGTTTTGTGGTGTGTTATCATCTGTTGACTGAGTCCAACTAATATTGACAATAGCTTTTCCATCTGAGTTTTCACCCAAAACAGTAATTTCACTGATTGTGGGTTGCGACGGTGCTTCATTGAAAACAACACCTGATGATTTTGAATATTTAGCACCAGAGTTAATAACATCATATGATTCTGATCTATAATTCATATAGACTCGAACAAGTGACTCGTTTTCATTAGTCGAACTTTGCCCCGTGATAACAAAATCAAGGTCAGTGTCTCCATCTAAATCTCCAAAAGCAAATTTTGCATTCGCAAACTCACTTAAGTCATAATCACTTTCTACAAAGCCAACACCATCTATATATTCCATAAGTTTTGTTACATTTTGATTATTTTCGTTTGTACCAGAAATTAATAAATCGCTTAACCCATCTGCGTTAAAATCACCAAAATCTAATTCGGTATTAGTCATTTCGGGCAAGTTCGTTTCAATTTCGGGCCATGCACCACCTTCTATATTTTCAAACATTGAGAAAATTTTATTCCCAAGATTATCAAAACCAGAAATGAGTAAATCTAAATCTCCATCAGAATCAAAATCTATGAAATCTGTAGATCCATCTTTAACCCCTGGAAGATCAGCTTCTGTATACTCCTCAAAAATGATTTCTTGTGAACCTGCTTCCGTAATATTTTTGAATATTTTAGTAATATTTTCTCCAAAGATCAAATCCCCACTTAAAACAACATCTAAATCATTATCATTGTCAAAATCTCCAATATCAAATGATGGAGAGAACATTTGATTTATGCTAGAAAAGTTACTTGACAAATCAGATGTAATGAAACTGTTAGATTCCGAATCATAATAACTAGAGTATAATTTAAAGTTTGCTAAGAATTCATTTTGATTATCCATTCCAAAGTTGGTGATATCTAAATTACCATCATTGTTCAAGTCAGCAAGTCTTTGCTTTCTGTCATAAAGATTATTCGTAGAGAAGGTATTTAAATTAAAAGGTATACCTGAGCCTTCTGTGTCAGATAAATAAATAATATTTTCGCTTGTGTTTAGTTTACCGACAATATCAAAACTTCCATCAAGGTTTAAATCTCCAATCTCCATATCTTGAAAAGATCTATTAAGGCCATAAGACTGGTTTACCGACAGCAGATTGTCTTGGTATGAATATATTTGCATTTGAGAGCCACTTTGGCCATATATCAAGTCATAATCTCCATCGTTATCAAGATCCATAAACTCTAAAATAGGATTACTAACTGCTTGTATTGAATTATCTATAACACCTCCTTGATTAAGTACTTTCCAATCATAGGTTAACGTAAAGGACTGCTCGTCAGAAAACGCACCTCCTTTAAAGCCTTTGTCTACTGCTTGCACAGACCAGTAATAAGTACCTGGGTCTAACTGGATTGAAAACGAGTTCTTTAAAATAGATGGAATTTGATTCACCATAAGCTCTCCTGTTAATTGATTACTCAAAAGATAAGACAACTCATCTCCTCCTGCGGTTGTCCCTAACCTTAAGTTATACCCCATTATCGCAGAAAAATCATCTACTGGAGCTTCCCAAGATAAATCTATATAGCCATTTCCTAAATCTTCATAAATCAACTCTGTTACTTTCGCTGGAGGTGTATTTTTTTTATTGGTTATCTCATATTCATACAAGTATGTCTTTTGGCCTAAGCCAGGTGCAAAACCGGATAAAAACAAGTCAAGATCGCCATCATTGTCATAATCGATCCATTCAACAGAAGAATTGGTAAATCCTTGAAAATCAAATTCAGTTGAGGCTTCGTATGTGCTCGCATTGCCTTGAAATAAAATGCTGCTCACCTCATTTGCTCCTGGGTTTTCTCCTGCTACATTAGAACCTGTTATAAAAATATCTTCCACTCCATCGTTATTATAATCTGCTATTGAAAAATCTCCATTTACAAAAGAGGGAAAGCTTGTGTTGATATTAGATATTGTTGAAGGATTTCCATTATTGCCAATTGTCAAATAATTCAAGGTATTTGAACCAGACCCAATAAAATAATCCAACTCTTCAAAATTATGAGAAGGATATATGGCCGTACTATTATTATTGAAATATGTATTCATTGCAGCTTGGGAGGATGATATCACATCATTATCCCCATCAGAATTAACATCAAAAATTTTAATAGCACCCCCTTCAAATGTCCCAAAATTAGATTCAACTATATTAAATTCTCCTGAAGCATTTTGAAATCCATAAAAAGAAACTTGTTGACCAGAAATGTTAGTTCCGTTAAAAGCATAATCTACATCACCGTCATTATCCAAATCTCCAAAATCAATATCTGATTGAAACAAGTCTGGAAATTCATAAATAGATGAAGGACTAAAATCTTCATTACTCGTGTTTGTGGTGTTTATATATAATATTGAATTGACACCCGACGGGCCAATTCCCGAAACAAATAAATCTAATAAACCATCTTTATCTAAATCTACCCATTTTAGGGCACCATATCCTAAAGCTTCAAAATTTTGCTGACTATCTACAAAAATATGTTTACCATCAACTTGGTCATTTCTATACAATAATGTCTCTACGCCGTTTCCTTGATCTCCCATGATGGCAACATCCATGTCTCCATCTAAGTCGTAATCACCCCAAGCAAACTCAGCATTACTAAATCCCTCGAACATGTCCTCTATAAGCGTAAAACTACTAACGACAT
>Ga0209712_10002912_pt1 | contig 13990 bp, 11 predicted proteins | sample ArcOceMetagenome_FD_187443 | JGI IMG/M metagenome (GOLD analysis project Ga0209712, IMG submission 187443) | Marine eukaryotic phytoplankton communities from Arctic Ocean - Arctic Ocean - Greenland ARC118M Metagenome (SPAdes) (version 2) | ecosystem: Environmental > Aquatic > Marine > Oceanic...
TGTTCCATGGAAATGTTTCATGTCATCCTCGTTAACGTAAGAAGGAGTGATATCAGTTCCTCCTCCGAACCACCAAACTCCTCCATCAGTCTCAAAGTAACGGTAGTTGAAGTGCATAGTTGGAGCAAAAGGATTCTTAGGGTACATAACACTACTCAATCCACAAGCAAAGAAAGGCACACGCTCCCCAGGCGCCACACCCTTTGCGCGATCGACACCTCTCTCAGTAGCGGAATGAAGAGCTTGCCGAGGCATGCTTCCATATACTACACTAAGGTTGACTTCAAGCCTTCTCGAAGACTTTTCCTCCGGAGAGAACACGGGACGTTCCTCCTCTTCCAGCAGGGCGTACCCACGCATCATCTCGGAATGTACCGCCGCCGTCGATTTCCTCAATAGCAGCAGTAATTTTGTTCTGAGCTTCACGGCACATTTTCTCAAACTTGGAACGCATGGGGATATTTCCATCAGGTTCATCTCCCTCTTTCACAAGAGACTCGGGTACACGTATCTCATCCTTTTGATTGGTAAAAAAACATAAAAGGTCAGAAGACGAAAAAAGTGAGGAATTCAAGCATTTCGATAGGGAGAATTATTTTCAAACGTTTCTTGACTTACCGCAGCTTTGTGAGAGTCCCATCCAATATTTACAGGAGGAGGAGCATCTTCATCCAATTTCTTGCCCTCAGCGGTGACCTTCATTTTGATTTTTACTATGAGAAGTTGAACAATTATGATGGTTCTGGTTTTTCATGCATTATGACGAAAGAAGGAGATTTTGTGGAGGGATTAGAGGGCTTTCAACTTCAACCAAGCAAAAGCGATTGGATAGGTGGGAGGAAACGAGAATCTTCAACAACAAGAACAAAAAGATAACAGAACTATACGTGGGTCACTACTACGTATGAAAGATTCTGATCCGAATCATTGCGTTCGCATTCCAGCACGCTGCGACAGCAAGTCGACTTTAGAAAATGTATATATAAGCCTTCCGCTATATGAAGGCAGTTATATAACTTTCGCCGTATTATACCAGCAACTGCACAGTAGGGGCGTGCAATTGGCTTCACAACCAGATAACAGAACTACACGTATGTCACTTCTAAAAATAAAGTTATGAGATGCAGTACAGTTAATTTACGGGAAGCTATCCCTGCCTGTTTGGGCAGCCGCATCTTTGTGGGTACATATAAGCAATGTAGTGGGCTGCCATGCCGCTACTCGTATGCGATGCCTTGCTTCGTCAAATAGGAATTTTACTGAGCATAGAGGGTACTCATAGGGAGGGGTGGATCGATCTAGGTCGTGGAACCCGTGATGAATCATCAAAATACATGAAGCTGGGAGCTGATAACAATGAATAATCTATCTAATTTGTATATCCCCTTTTTCATGCCCTTCCGAAAATGAATCATATGCAATCAAGTTAGAAAGAAAAGCCAATGATAAGATATGAAGTGTGTTTTAAAGCTCGTCAATTGCGTCCATTCTTGATGATGTGAAGGTATTCTTGGCGTCAACGAATAATATGGAATCGAATCAATCAAATCTTAGAATTCTACATCCTGGCCTACGATCTACGATTTCGCCCTTGGGGTGTTCGCTGCCTGAAAATAACCACCTTTCGATCAAATCACTTTCCCCTTTGAACGTTTTTATTTTAATAATCTTCTTATTTTTACAGTATCTTACTTGGTGTATCTTATACGAGAATTACTTCGTGAAATAATAGCGAGATCGAATCGACGTTGCTGTTTTTGAATGCTATCAATGTCCATCCTTACCTCTCAAATCTAGAATTGATTGATTATAAAGTGCGTATATTGGATCCAGTATCAGCTACTGTACAGCTACTGTACAGCTGCTGCCACTCGTGTAATGATCGAGTTCCGAGATATCGAGACAGAAGAGACATGGACCACTGTTAGTTCTGATAGAAATATAATCAGTGCCAGTCTCAATGCATTGCTAGATGGATTTAAATATAAATTGATTGAGTATGCATCTGTATGTGCTCTGTGCGATGACTTTTTGATTGAATTTTATTTTATAATAATAGCATTTTCATAACAATTTCAAAATTTGACGATTCTTCTATACTACGAGAACACGTACAAAGTCTGGTTATTGCTTAAAGCACTACATCATCTCTAGTTCAAACCTTGAACACAACACAGAGAAAAAGTTGGTGCAATCAGTACATTTCAGAATCCAATTGGCTCAATCTTCCGTTGCTGCCGCATTCGGTCTTCGCTGCGATTTCCTCCTCTTTCTTTTACTATTGCGGGCAGAGCCACTATTCACCAAGGATGGATTTCTCCTCAACAAATGATGAACTGCGGACAAATCGCTCGTCTCACCTGAAGCCGAAACCATGAACGGGTACAAACCAGTCCCTGGATCTGTCTCTCGCACCTTCATGGAATCTCGATCGAATGTTTTATTTCCTGATGCCAGCTCACTTTGGTACAGCTTCCTTCCATTGCTATCTCGGATAAATATTGATGATGGATAGCGCTTCCCAAACTCATTTGAATATTGAGGAGCATTCTCAACCACGCGATGAAGGATTGGGAGTCAGCTCCATCAAGAGGAATGCATTGTTCGATGGCACCAAACGTAGCTTCATTTCCATCCTTATGCAATGCACACTCAAATGCAGTTTTGCCTGCATCATCCTTCTGAAAGAGGAGACCAATTTCCTCTGGATGGTGCTTCAGTGCAGTGGTTAGGAACTGTTGAAATACCTCAGAGCTTCGTGAATTGATAATTATATGGATGAGTGGTTTCCCCTGTTGCCGTTTCAATCCTTCCTGGTCCATCTCAGCACGATAATCAAACCGCAACTGACATGTAGTGTGACATGACCATACCAAGAGTGCATAGTATTGAATGTCTTGTTTGAGGGAGAGGTTGGATTCTTTCAGCGTTTTCAACACATTGCGCCATAGCGTGTCGTCGTACACGTAGGGTTCAGAATTTGATTTACCACCATGCGTGCTACACGTAGCTAGCAACTCGAGAACATTTATTCTAGTATTGTCAAAAGGATGTCCAACAAGCAGTCCACCACGTTTACCAGTTCCACCAACGTTGTGTCTCACGCCTTTAGTCGCAAGGAGAGGAATGTATGGAGCACTATCGCCAAACCACGCTGCTGATTGAACTGGGAGCTGCCCTGTTCCATTATCATAGGATAAAGATGATGGCACAGCATCAATCATCTTCTTTAATGTCTTTTCGCTTGGCATCTTCTTCTTCTTGGAGGTTGTGAAGATACTCCCCAGTGGTCTTTGATAGACATTCTATCATCTTCTTGGAGAGGTCCTGGACATCATTCAAGTACTTTGTATCAAGGCTCTTTTGCTCGCTCCTCAAGGCACCAAGTGTGTTGTAAAGCTCGTCAATTGCGTCCATTGTTGATGCTATTGTTAAAGTATTAGGATGTTAATGTTGATTTCACCGTGGTCGAACCCCATCGTCTTGCGGCCCTTGAACATTTCGTAACAGGAATTCTTGGTATGTTTCTACGACGTGACGTCAAATCAGAAAATTCGAAAGAAAAATATTCTAGCCCGTGGTGTCAACCACAGTTTTACTAATGTAAAACCTACCGGTACACGTACTCTTACAATGAAACAACCATGGATGTACCGGTATGAATGAAGATCAAGTTCAAAGAAAGTCATATCGTTTGGGCGTCTCCTTAGATAACAGCTGTTTTTACCAATGGATGCGGCGTTCCTCTATTGTAGTAAACATCGACATCGAAAATCGTTTCCAACTTTGCTGCTCACACACATCTTTTTAGGCTGGACAGGACAGTCGAAATTTAAAGGATGCAATCTTACTTTAACCAAGTAGCAACATTCTCCAGCACTCCCTCCACACCTTTCTCCACATCACTAATCTCCAAACTATCGTATGCATCTCTGCATTCATCCTCCGTCGGACAATCTGCAAACGTAGCAATAGTCTTGGGAGGACCAACCTTTGGTTTCCGAGCCACGATCCACTCAGAAGGATAAGCCCTATGCATCAGACATCCAGGTGCGGCATCCTGCGGCGCGATGGAAAGATAGAATAATTTCTCAAACTCACCACCGCTATAAAATTCTTGCGTTTCCTCCGATCCAAAATTATCAATCAGATCCAACCTAGCATTCAAAAGAATCACAAGAGTCCCCATACCCACGTCATCGCAAATCTGCTTAATCTTGATCAAATCCTTTACACCAGGAGCTACAAATAGTGCCACCTCACAATTATCAGGAAGCTTAAACGGCCCCGAATTCTCACCACTAAATTCCTCATTCATCTTGGCCGCAAATCCCTGTTTTTTCTTCTTCTTTCCACCAGCACCACCCATCCCCTTTATGACAGATTTTTTCTGCTTTTTCCCCTTATTCGTACTCATCACACGACATTCAGCGCTCAATTCGCCCTTCCAATTCGACGCAGCAATATCAGCCAACGATCCATCAGAGAAAATCACCGAGATATGTTCCCCGCCGAGCGGTTGAAACATTTCAACAAACAATCTAGCCAATTCCCGATCGGAGGTATCGAGCATATCCTTGGTAATACCACTGTTGGACGCATCATCTTCTGCCATGGCGGATGCCATTTTCCCTCCTCGCTTCTTGCTACTCGCACTATTCTTCTCCACCCCAAATTTGGTTCCTACTGGAAACTCAATTTCCATTCGAGACATTCTTTTCTCTAGACCTTTTTGGACCGCTGCACGACATTTGGATACTGCAGCTTTGACGTCTTTAGGCAGTTGGGGTGTGGATGGTTCATTCTTGTTGTTGAAGAGATTGGATATTTGGAGGCTTGTGCTTGTGGATTTGGATGAGATAGTTCTCGTACTGCTAGAAATTACTTGGAATGAAGTAATTGGAGCTATCCATAAGTTCGTCAAGCTAAGGGACAGGCTGGTTATGCATAATATCTTCATTTTTGAAGATATGATAGTATCCAAGAAGGCAGCTTACAAGTATGTTATTTGTGTTTGAATTGCATCAATCTCATCTTTTCTCTCCCTCCTCCTCGGATCCTGCATCTATCCTGCCTCTTGCTTGAAGTTTGTCAGTCATCAGTGCGTTGCAATGGGTGGGGTCAACGAACACACCAACATGGCATTGTTTACCCCAAGCCAACAGTCTATTTTTGTCGCAGGAATGAATGAATCAATCGAATGAATGAATCAATCTGGGATCCCGGAGCGGAGGGGGGGGGTGGGTGTTCACGAATCACCATAAAAAAACAAGAGTTTCTTCTCTACTTTTTTATAAGGTACCACGAAACTTGTACCGTTATGGAATACAGAGGCCGGCAGGAGGAGGGGCTGCTGGCCGTCCGTACACAGGTATGATTGCTGATACCCATTGTTGCGTGATCGACACAACCGTCGCACACAACTCAACATACGAGTAAGGCAAATCCATGAAAGAAGTACTAGAGAAATTAAAGAAATCAGGCTTCTATCAGCCACCCTTCCAGCGCCAAAAATGGGGCGACACCCAAGTCCTTCCCCACGTGAACTGGGGCGATCTTTTCTTCGACCTCTTCTACGTCGCTGCAGCCTACAATCTCGCCACCATTTTGAAAACTGACAAGAACTGGGAAAGTTTTTTCTACTTCTTAGCCTGCTTCGGTCCCGTCTACACACACTTTTGGAACATGAAGACTATCTATGATGCCAGATTTGGCTTACCCAACGATGTCGTCCATCCCGTCTTTGAGGTGTTTCAGCTTTGTGCCCTTGCCACGGCCGTGCTACACATTAAACCGACGGACCAGATGAGTCACCCAGCAGATAACCACGAGACTTTTATGTTTTGCTTGGCTAACTTTTTTGGGACGTTGCATAACGTTATCTTTAATGCTGAAATTAAATATATTTGGGTTGATGGAGTGGAGGAGGCCGCGAAACATCAGGCTGGAAAGGATTTGGGTCATAGTGTAGTTACCATGCTCATTAACGCGGCTGCTGCGATCTATGCGGGTCTCTTATACTACACTGACATTGGAACACATGATGTGGTTTACCATGGGCCCATGATTATCATGATCGTCGGTTGGCTCACTAAGCCTTTCATCTTGTATTTTTTCTACGTCCATTTTGCGCACGACGATTTCAAAAGATTTAGCGTGCCTATAAATATTGGGTTTGTCATTCATAGAATGGGGGAATGGACCATGCTTATGTTGGGTGAAAGCGTCTTGAGTCTCTTGATTGTGAATGATGTTTCGGACTACGCGCAAGCAAATTTTTACACAGTTTTCTATCTGGGCATTGTTTCGGTGACCCTCCTCCAGATTTTGTACTTCAAGTCACAGCCACACTCGGCAGATCAACACGCTATGAGGAGAACAAGATTATCTGGAATGTTCTTTAATTTCTTTATCCAACTTTACAGTGCTTCTCTAATCATCGTGGGCGTGGGCTACAAAATGCTCTTGACAGAGTATACTTCCGACTACGCGGTGAAAGACTCTGACTCGGATGGCGACTCTTATGGAACTGATGGAGACACCCGTTCCTTAGCAGGTTCTTCGTCAGCTTTAAAGTACTCAACTGCAGAAAGGCAGCAAAGGATCGCGTGGATATTTGGTTTAGGCCTTGGCTCTGTGTTTATTTGCTTGGACTTGTTGACGATGGCACACAATGGAATTGACTCTGGCCGTGCACGGTGTAACGACCCAGAGACTGGCAAATTTAACTTCAAGGGCTTCTTTATTGTTGTGTTCAGTCGCTTGCTCATCATGGTGTTCGTTATGACATTTAGCCTTTATTATTCCGAACCGCATGGGATTGCCTGGTTTGGATTGGCTACGATTATCATGCAGGTAAGCAGGAACATTCATTATTCTTTGTTTCTTTCACAATATGCCTACCGGTACGAGTACACGTAGTCCAAGTCTATAACACTTTTGTTCACACGTATCCATCTTTATTCATATAGGTGATAGTCCGAGTTCTCGGAGATATTTATTTCCCACATAAAATGAAAACTTACGAGGAAAACGGCATAAAAAAGCAAGTCTCATTGTTGAAGGGGCAGGAACCACCAAAAGACGAGAACTGGCCCAATGTCAGCCATCCTGAGGCCATCAAAGAGGAAACACCCGAGGTTTAGTAGTTGTATGCAATACCAGTACATTTTCTTTTTCAAAATAACAGGAGGTAAAAGATTAATCCTAATGTTTTAATCTCCGACACTGCCTACAGTACACTCAATGGTAATTGCATACGTTCGTTTTCTTTTCTTGCAATCTTGAAATGAGTGTACAATAAAAATCCTCCAATGGATACACATATCCCAATGCCAGACACCATAGTTATGGGAACTGAAAAAACAATCGACGTTACAACGATGGCAAACAGTCTTCTAATGCAATTCAAAGCGGCGTGGTGAACAACTGTTATCCGGCTCAAAACATAACTAGATGCCAGGCTGACAAAGTTGGAGTAGATGAAGGTTATTCCATGCTCAAGTAGCGAACAGATAGATCAAAGTCTGAAGATAGAATATGTACTTACTTGTAATGGGTGAAAGCGAATCCATTCACAATTGATAATATCAAAAAACTTCTCAATTGCTTCCCATCCATCAAAGTACCAATAGGAATGTGACCGGACACTATCCTGAACAACGATGGCAATTCAAAGACACACAACGGGATGACCATGACAATTATTCCCACTTGATGTATCCTAAACTGCAAATTCAAATCATCAATTAAATAGGATCCGCCATTTGGTGACGCACGGAATAGCTTTTGGTACAGACCACGAAATGAAAAGGAGAGGTTTGATCCCATCACTATCCCACTTGAATAAATTGATTGTGCTAATGTAGCAGCACCTTCTGCAACCAACGCGTTGTCAACCGGGGCTCCATGTGCATTACCAAGCGTTGAAATGACAACCCCAATACAAATTCCGATTAAACTATAAACTTCTTTGAATCCCATTGTTTCTATCCCCCACAGAACAGCTAGTCCCGCACTAGAGATTGGTTCTGAAGCTTTCACAGTCTCCACGAAACTAGCATCGGAACCTGAAAAAGATAAATTTGTCAACAAAAACCCCAAAGTGAAAAATATTGCCGAGAAAACTAGTTTGTCATAACCCACGATTTCGGTATTATTTCTTTGCGGCGGAGATATTACTTTTCTCATGGGGATTGGATACGGCGGTTTCCCATTGCGAATATAGATCCATGCCCGTAAAAAAATAATTCCAATGACAAATTGTTGCATTGTGAGCAGTAGAGGTGTCATCCCGACTTCACTGTAGTCTGTGAGTAAAACTTTTGTTGTGCTTATGCTGATGACACCGAGTAGGTACCAGAGTAAGACTGCAACGGGTATTTGCATTCTCGCTGAATAATTTTTCTTTTTTCCATCTTTTCCATCTTTTCCAACACTTCTTTGTGATGCCAAAGTCCACCAAGGTTTCTTTCTTTTGCCAGAATTGACAGTTGAAAAATTTCCATTGCCCTCATTTGAATACGTTGTTTGTTGTGCATAATGAGCACTACTAGTACGTGCAGTTGTTCGACTACCATGATCCAAATGAGAAGAAGGCACCCGCCGTCGAGAAGACGCCATGGTCCTATTGAGACCAGGTTGAAACAATGATTTACTCTCAACGACAGAGGATGAATTGAGCAAATTACCATCAGGAGATCCACTAGCAAACCTAGAAGGCGGTAATAAAGCTTGGTGCAGAAGGTCTGGGTTCAAATTTGCATCTGAAGGTGCCCGCCGATAAAATACGTCATCATTGTAAGAATGGGAGTGAGATTGTGAATGAATGTCATTCACATAGTTGGACCTCTCTCTCGATCCTTCTGCTTTTCTCCTTAAAGGTGAGGTTGGTGGAAGGTTGTTTCCGCTGTTGTCTTTGCTCATGTTTCAGATTTTTGTGAATGCCTGTTACGACGAGGCAAACCTCGAAACATGGCAATGGCATCGGCAATGGCCACTTGTACTTTGGTCTTATCATAATTTCAAAATACGCTCAGACAAGAAACAAAATCGTAAAAGGGCCTACAGTAGGAACGGATAGGATGACGGTTAGAAAAGCCAACACAAAATTACGTCTTCGCAAACTTCAAAGATTTGAAGATACACCCCGACATAGTAGACAAAAGTTGAAAAACAAAACTATTTTTGTAGTGCTGTACGGGCCACGCCTAACAAAATCGAGTTTAGAGTCTTCGCGCGCAATCGTAGGCCTTACTCCGCGTTTATCCGTGACCCCCCTCTGAAAAATTGGTTTCTCCGATGAAACTTTGAAACTTCAAACTGTACGTCCACTGTAAATTACGTCATGATTCGACAGCTAAATAATTCGCAAACAGCTGTTTTTTTCTTAGTTTTTTTCACGTCATCGTTTTGGGCTGTTCCGAACAGCCTGATACAAAAACTCGTCATTTCCAAAGCTATATAATTCAAAATTTGCAATAATTACAGCTCAAGGTTCATACAGAATCATTTTGGACGTCAAGAAGATGTACGTACTTTAGACGTTTTTTCAGATACTTGAGGCTCGAGTTTGAGTTCAGTGATACTTTTTGATATAATAATTGCCTCTTAATGAAAGGTTTGGGCACCGATACTGACATCACTGTTCGCAAGCCACCTCGCTCTGACCAGAGTAGAATAAGTGCTAGCAGTCTTACAACGAGTAGTTCTTCTGGTGATTGTGGTGGTGATGTTTGTCTTGCTGGTGCTGCCGCTCCTGTTTCTGATCCTCCTGCTCCTGATTCCTCCTCTGCTGGTGCGACTACTATCACTGCTACTACTGCTACTGCTACTGCTACTGCTACTGCTACTGCTACTACTACTACGACCGCCACAACCACCGATTCCTCCACGTCTAGTAGTACTAGTGCTGTTAGCGCACATGATGACAGTGCGAAGAGTGCTGGCACTAATCATACTTCAACTGCCTATAGATCATCACCTCAGCACCACCAGCAAGAACAAGATCATCTGGACGTTGAGCAGGAGGACGAGGAAGAAAGCGCAACAACAGAGGGAGAAAATGATCAAGCCAAGCAACCAACAGCCAAAAAGACTGATCGCTTAGCTCGAAATAGGTTTTTGGCTCAATCCAGACGTGATGAAAAAAGGCGAAAACTCGATATCTCCAAGGAGAAAATAAAAAAAATTCATCGGCGAAATGATGAGCTAAAGCGTCTCAACAGAGGGCTTTTTCAGGAGCTTGTTGACCATGGTGTTAATTTATTGCAAACGGAGGTTTCACAGCCTGGTGATGGTGCTGCTATCTTTACTGGTGCTATGCCAGGATTAGTAGTACCACCAGCAGGAGTGGTAGCAGGACGAGAAGGAGCGCAACCGCAACAAATGCAGGAGGCCATTCACAATTCGACCACCTGCCCTACTATTGCTTCTGGTATTGCGATAAACCCATCTACCAGTACATACAACTCATACCCCTCTGGATTATATAACCACAATTTCTCGCCTTTGTTCTCCTCGGAGCAACCACCGAGCAGAGTCAACCCACCAATGACACCAATGACAACATCCTCAGGAGAAGCTGCTAGCAATGCTATTATGATGACAGTTCCACTAGCATCAGTGTCGCAGCAACATCAGCAGCCTTCTCTCTCCTCCTCGTTGCCTTGGAGAAACTGTCCTAATGCTGAAAATGTGATTGCTGCTCCTGAACATGCTGGAAGCACAACGCTACCGTCCCTCCCGCCAGGAAGTCAACAACAGCATTCTTCTTTAGGTTTAGTTGGCAATACTGGTATTGCGACTGCTGCTGATACTAGCAGTGGAGTTAGTACTGACTCTTCTACGCTTATTGCAGCAACAGCAAGAAGCTTGCCTCATCAAAATGATGTCAATGGTGGCCATCCCCCAGTTGGCATTCAACAACAACAGGGCCCTATAATAGTAAGTTTGGTATACTGATTATCCCATTTAGCTTTGTTCGCCCCCAGGTCCTGCCTCAACCGACGGCAATTAAAAAGGTATTACAAGTTCAACATAGTCAATCCATCGCTCAAAATCTTCTTCTTTACAAACAGAATCCACAACTTCATGCATTGCACGCCGAGCTCTATTATACTAACTTAATACTTAGTGCAATGCAGCACCAACAACTTCCTCCAGACGGACCACAACAAGGAGCAGCAGCAGTTCCGCAGCAACTTCCAACATCCTCTGCTCCTTTTTTTCTTCCTGGTAATGGTGGGAATAATTATATACACAATACAAACCCGTTGCTTGTTCAAAGCAATTCTGACTTGTATTCTCAATTGCAACATAATCTAGGCGCTTTCACATTGCCGTCAGCAGCGGCACCATTGAACATACGAAACGAACAACCCTCGCCAGCAGGGATGAACAATTACTTGCAACAAATCCAGCTGCAGCTGCAGATGCCGAACCAGCAGCAGATGCCGAACCAGCAGCAGCTTCTTCTTCAGCTACTTTTAGAAATGCAGAACAAATCCAACGAAGAAAAGGGCAACGAATGAGTCTCAGACACGACCAAACGCACCACTTCATTCGAGGACGACCCCGGTCACGTGGCGACTCGAAGACGTTGTTGCTGTGATTTTGTTCTTGCTCGAAGAAACTCTTTCGTCGTCTGCTCTCTGGGGAATGGGCAGCTCTTTTGCTCTTTCTGTCCCATTTTAAACTGGTGTTGCGTCGGGGACCTTGGAATTGGAACTCTTATTTAATCATCCTTTCAATTTGGGTGCGAATTAATTAACAAATCTTTGAATGATTTGTTTGTGACGAGCAATAAGCCACCTACTAAAAAAGCTGTCGACTTTGCCTGATTCAAGATGGAACAAGTTGCAAAGGGCGGGCGGGTCAGGACACGGGTACTGAGATCCGTGAGGACTACACAACAAATTGCACCTACTGGGAACACCATCAAGAACCGGAAGACTTGCAGTAGAGAAGGCTTGCAAAGAACCTTCCTAAAAACAAGATGATTATTGAGATGGAAACCACCATGAGCGCAGCCTCCCCTGACCCACCAGCTACGAGTAGCAGCCACATTTGTAATTCCCAATCTTTTATTTATTCACAAGAATTCTTATTTTAAAAAGCGAACTACACGAACGTACGTGTACGTGAAATTATATAATCTCTAATCTAATATTTGATAAGCAAAAATTTAGCACCATTGTGAATGAATGCCTTTTGTTCCACCAATTTGAAAAGTTCTCTGAAAGGATATTTGATTTTGAACAGATGGAGCATTAAAAATGGATATCATGCTAGAGAGATACGGCAGTTCACAGTAGCACGAGTAATTCAATTTTGTTTGCTTAGCTTAATGTACCGGCACTTACGTGCAGCGAGCAAGATCATGTAGCGTAGAATTGAAACTGTACTTGTATAGAAATTGTTGCTTTCGTGTACAGCAGCATTGAAAAAAATAGATGATCCCAGAGCGATGAAGTTTAGCATCCTACGAGTACACTACCTGGCAAAGGTTAGAAGTACTATTCCTGTGGTACCGACCGCAGCACCGTTGTATAGCTCATCAGTACAAAACAGCTGAAGGATCCTTTCAAAGGTCAGTGAGAAAAACACCTCCTGTTCATCACATATTTATAAAATTGACCCTCCTTCTAGCTTTTAAAATCCCCTTCGTTGTAGTGCAGTACACGTACCAGTAGGTGTACGTGTGTAGAGAATAAAATTCTTTTTCCCCAAATTTCGTGGCTACACTGTACCGGTAAGCACGAGGCCAGAAAAAATCATCCGTGTACACATGACAGCAGAAAGATAAATGATAGACCGTGATGACTACACGTGTACTGTAACAACGGAAATAAATTTTCAAATTTGCTCTTGCGATGGTAACGATGCATTTCAACCAATCCTTTTTAAATTCCCGTCTGTACACCAGTTTTCTACACCGCCTCATTATTTTTCCAAGGTAAGTAAGCAATATCTCAATCTCCTAACATCATGTTGCTTGAATCCAAAATTGCTTCATAGGCTTACACCACCGCCTTGAACGGAGATGCTCGTTCTCCCGATGATCTTGGATGGATTCCTGGAGGATATCCCTTCACCACCCAGATCGAAGATGCTGACGAGCGTGACCCCAAGCTCAACATCGAGCTCCAAAACGGACGTGCTGCTATGCTTGGTGTCACTGGTGCCATGATATATTATTGCCTTGACTCCTGCGATCACCACTTCTTCTACCCCATCACCCACAACTAAGAAGTTCGACCAAGATTTTTTGTGGTGCAGCTATGTGAGTTCTCTACTATTACGTGTTGAGTGTCATGTTTATTTTTCACTGCTGTTGTTGTAGACGTCCGACGTTCTTTCGAGATTGGTCTTCGTATATTTTGAATTTTGCGGGATGGATTGATTCAAAAAATAGTATTTCAAGGGGTGAAAATCTCCCCCAAATCAAAAGATACCTCAACATCCAAAAGAATCCTTTTTTAGCCACGTTTCCTGTATTTTCTGTTTTCATCCAATCAGATCTCTTGATTTCATTCGACACTCGCGCTCACAACAGGTTCAAGTTTTCTCCTTTCGTTCATTCACATAATTTTCAAATCAAACAATCAAAATGAAGCTTATTCTCGCATCCCTCATCGCCTCTGCTGCTGCTTTTGCTCCTTCCCAGGTTGCCAAGTCCTCCACTTCCCTCAACGCTTTCGAGGGTGAGCTCGGAGTCCAGCCTCCTCTTGGATTCTTCGATCCTCTTGGACTTCTTGATGATGCTGACCAGGACCGTTTCGACCGTCTCCGTTACGTTGAGCTCAAGCACGGACGTATCTGTCAGCTTGCTTTCCTCGGAAACATCATCACCCGTGCTGGAATCCACCTTCCCGGTGATATCGATACCGCTGGAACCGCTTTCACCTCCATCCCTGATGGTTGGGCTGCTGTAGGAGCTATCCCCTCCGCTGGACTTGCTCAGATTGTTCTCTTTGTAGGAGCTCTCGAG
>Ga0209712_10002913_pt1 | contig 13986 bp, 9 predicted proteins | sample ArcOceMetagenome_FD_187443 | JGI IMG/M metagenome (GOLD analysis project Ga0209712, IMG submission 187443) | Marine eukaryotic phytoplankton communities from Arctic Ocean - Arctic Ocean - Greenland ARC118M Metagenome (SPAdes) (version 2) | ecosystem: Environmental > Aquatic > Marine > Oceanic...
AAATTCACGATTACCATCTACGAAAAAAACAAAACAGCGGGTCGTAAATTTTTAGTTGCAGGTAAAGGAGGTTTTAACTTAACGCATTCAGAACCAATTGAGCAGCTTATAAAACGCTATGCAGCAAATGATCTTTTAAACAAATCAGTTCATCATTTTACCAATACTGATTTTAGAGATTGGCTAGATAGAATAGGAATTCCCACATACATCGGAAGCAGTAAAAGAGTCTATCCTAAAGAAGGAATTAAACCTATTGAAGTGCTGAGCGCAATTCTAAAACATCTCAAAGAGAAAGGAGTTATCATAAAACATGAACACACTTTTTCTGATTGGGATGAAAATAATAATCCGATTATTAATAACAAATCGATACAAACCAATTATAGTGTTTTTTCTTTAGGCGGAGGAAGTTGGAAGATTACGGGTTCTGATGGAACTTGGCTCGATACTTTTTCTAAAAAAGGAATTAAAACAAAACCGTTTCAAGCATCAAACTGCGGTTATCAAATTGATTGGAAACCTAATTTTATTCAAAAACACGAAGGAACTCCTTTAAAAAATATTGCTATCTCTTGTAATAATAGTAACCAAAAAGGAGAAGCGGTTATTACGAAATTCGGATTAGAAGGAAATGCTATATACGGGCTGAGTCCACAAATTAGAAAACAGTTGCATACAAATTCATCAGCAACCATTTTTATCGATTTGAAACCTACGTTAACCCTAGAAAATGTTCATTCTAAGATGAAAGAATCTATTTATAAAAATACAACGCAGATCTTAAAAAAGGAACTCAAACTAAGTGCTGCTAAGATCGATTTATTTAAAATATATCTTTCTAAAGCGTCTTATTTAAACAAAGCTACCTTAGCAGAAAACATTAAAAAATTTCCTTTAGAAATAATAAATACAGCATCTATTGACGAAGCAATTTCTACTGTTGGTGGAATTGATTTAAATGCAATCTCTGAAAGTTTTGAACTTAAAGAGATCTCTAATCAATTTTGCATTGGCGAAATGTTAGATTGGGACGCTCCAACTGGTGGATATCTATTGCAAGCTTGTGCAAGTACTGGTGTGTATTTAGCGAATCATTTAAATGATAATAATTAGCGAAACGAGTTTGTCAAACATTTGAATACCCTACATTCCAAAACCTTAGTTTATCTCCTACTCTTTTTAGGAGCTCTACTCACCTTCTTCTTTCTCTTATTAAAAGGAATCGCATCATCAAAAGTATGCTGTGCTGTTTTGTGCGAAGTTTTATTCTTTTTCCAAGAATTATTTTCTGGTAATAAAACCTGTAATAAATCAGATCGACCAACTTTTGTTAACGTATTACGAATCCAATCTTTATTTTCTTTTTTATACCAAAAGAAAAATTTATGTTGGTCGTCACGCTCCTTTTTTGTTTTCGGTGTCCTAGTTGGCTTTAATGTATACGGATGAAATCCTGAATAATAAATAACCGTTGCCACCGTCATTGGTGTCGGTGTAAATCCTTGCACTTGTTCTAGCTGAAAGCCCATATCTTTGGTTTCTGCAGCTAAATTCGCCATGTCTTCTACCTCACTTGCTGGGTGACTAGAAATAAAATACGGAATCAATTGAAGGTTCAATTTTTTCTTAATATTTATTTTATCAAACCGCTCTTTAAACATGTGAAAATATTTAAACGAAGGTTTACGCATTAACTTTAAAACAGGATCAGAAGTATGCTCTGGGGCCACTTTTAAACGTCCAGAAACGTGCTTTGTCATCACCTCTTCTGTATACGCGTCCAACTCTTTTGGGTCTGCATTTTTATTAAATTCAGGAACCAACATGTCATGTCTAATTCCACTTCCAATAAACGATTTTTTTATTTTCGGATGTTTATCAACTGCTTGATATAATTCCGTTAAAGGTTTATGAGACGTATCTAAATTCGAGCAAATAACTGGCGAAATACAACTTGGTGCAACACATTTATCACAAATAGATTGTACTTTTCCTTTCATCTGATACATATTAGCAGAAGGTCCGCCAATATCAGATAAATAGCCTTTAAAATCTGGCATATTTGCCACTTTATCTATTTCTTTTAAAACCGACTCTTGACTTCTACTCGCAATGAATTTTCCTTGATGTGCAGAAATTGTACAAAAACTACAACCACCAAAACATCCTCTGTGAATGTTGATAGAAAATTTTATCATTTCAAACGCAGGAATTGGTCCACGTTTATCATATTTTGGATGTGGTAAACGTGTAAAAGGCAAATCGAAAGAACCATCAATTTCCTTTTCTGTCATTGTTGGAAAAGGCGGATTAATCACCAATGTTTTACCATCGACATCTTGTAATATTCTTCTTGCTTTTAATTTATTAGATTCTTGTTCAATTACTTTAAAGTTAGAAGCAAATGTTTTTTTATCAGCTAAACAGGCTTTATGAGAATTTATGGTTACATCTTCCCAATCATTTACAACCGGCAATTTCTCTTCTTTTTGATCAATAAAAACAGCCGTTTGTTTGATGTTTTTTAAACTCGAAAACGGCACCCCTTTTTGCAATAACTCTACAATCTCTCGCAAAGGTTGTTCTCCCATTCCATAGACCAACATATCTGCTTTAGACGTTTCTAAAATAGTTGGCAATAATTTATCAGACCAATAATCGTAATGCGTTACTCGTCTTAAAGATGCTTCAATTCCTCCAATTAAAACTGGAACATCAGGAAATTTTTCTTTTAATATTTTTGAATATACCGAAGTTGCATAATCAGGTCTAAACCCTTTATCTCCATTTGGTGTATAGGCATCTTTATCTCTGCTTTTTTTACTTGCCGTATAATTAGAAACCATTGGATCCATACAACCACCAGTTGCTCCAAAAAACAAACGTGGCTTACCTAGTTTCTCAAAATCTTGCAAATTATCGTTTACACTAGGTTGTGGTACAATTGCCACACGCAAACCGTAACTCTCTAAAATACGACCAATTACGGCGGGTCCAAATGAAGGGTGATCGACATAAGCGTCTCCACTAAATAATATAACATCTAGTTCCTCCCAACCACGAATTTTAACTTCCTTGTTTGTAGTTGGTAACCAATCGGTTAGTTGATGTCTTTTAGTGTTCTCCATATTTTGCAAAAATACCCATTTTAAATGGATTCCAATACTTTTCTAATCATTTCTATCTTTAACATATAATGCAAATTATATGTTAAAAAAATTGTAACTATTTCTTTGATGACGCGTCTTCTATTTATCTTTAACCGATTTTTTAACCAAAACATATCATGAGAAAAGTATTTATTGCTATTGTATCAATCGCATTTTTGGGCAGCTGTGCCACTTTAAATGTTTCTAAAAACAAAAAGGCCTTAATTGCAGTTGCAATTGATTTAAACACTGTTGTAGATGACAAAGTTAAAATTGAAATCAATCCACAAAAAATTAAAGAAGCGTCTATTACATATTACATTCCTGCAATTGTACCAGGAACGTATGCAATGAGTAACTATGGAAGATTTGTTTCTGACTTTAAAGCATTTGATTATGATGGAAATGAATTATCAGTAAAAAAACTAAACGAAAATTCTTGGCAAATTAACAATGCTAAGGAAATGGACAAAGTTTCTTACTGGATAGATGACACTTTTGATTCTGAACTAAAGCACGGAATTTATGTGATGGCCGGAACAAATATTGAGGAAGGAAAAAATTTCTTATTAAACTTACCAGGTTTTATCGGATATTTTAATGGAAAGAAAGAATTCCCCTATGAAATTTCGATAACGCATCCAACAAACTTATATGAAACGTCCTCTTTAATTAATAAAAACACAACAAAAACAGATAATACTAAAGATATTTTTGTTGCTGCTCGTTATGATGAAATTTCTGACAATCCTATTATGTATGCCCCTTTAAATAATGTTAGCTTTATCGTAAACGGAATTGAGGTGAATTTCACAGTATATTCTCCAAACAATTTGCATAAAGCAAAAGACATGGAAGCCGACTTAAAAAAAATGGTGCAAGCGCAAACCAATTTCTTAGAAGGATTTAAAACAACAAATGAATATAATATTTTATTGTATCTTTTTGATTCTAAAGTTTACAAATGGAATAGCTTTGGAGCTCTAGAACACTTATCATCTACAACTGTTGTTTTTCCAGAAAGTTATTCAAAAAAACAATTAGCAGACGGGATGATTAACGGAACAATTTCTCATGAATTTTTTCATATTGTAACTCCCCTTTCTGTGCATTCAGAACAAATTCATTCATTTGACTTTAATAAAGCAGACATGTCTGAGCATTTATGGATGTATGAAGGTATGACAGAATATTTTGCAAATTTATTTCAGGTAAACCAGGGATTGATTTCTGAAAAAGAATTTATTTCTAATATGAAAAATAAAATTACCTCATCAATGAGCTTTGATGACGCCATGTCTTTTACTGAAATGAGTAAGAACATTCTAGACCCTAAGTATGCAAAAAACTATGGGAATGTGTACCAAAAAGGAGCATTAATTGGCATGAGTTTAGACATCATTTTAAGAGAAGAAAGCAACGGAACGTATGGTGTTAGAAATTTGATGTTAGATTTATCAAAAAAATATGGTGCTCAAAAAGCTTTTAAGGATGCAGAAATTATTGATGAAATTGTAAAAATGACCTATCCAGCTGTTGGAACGTTTTTCAAAAATCATGTTCAAGGAAATATACCAATAGATTACAATACATTATTTGCTAAAACTGGAATCAAAAATATTACCGAAACTGTTGATGCTAAATACTTTTTAGACAAGAACAATCAACCTTTTATTTCTGTAAATGCAACACAAGAAATCTTCTTTACAAAAAGAACTAATACAGGTTTAATTGCATTGGGAGTTAAATCTGGTGATATTATTAAAACGGTAAATGGAGAAGCAATTTCATTACAAAATGCTAGACAAATAATTGGAAAGTCTATGCAATGGAAAGTTGGAGACACTATAACTTTTGAAATTGTAAGAAATGAAAAAAAAATAAAATTAGAAGGAAAAGCAATTGCTCCAAAAACGGAACAAAAAAGTTTAGTAATTGAAGAATTACCTGCAGATAATCCTAAAACTAAATTGAGAAAAGCGTGGCTAAAAGGTTAAAACCTATTTATAGATATATTAAAAAAGGCTACCAAATTGGTAGCCTTTTTTAATATATCATTATTATCAAACCTGAAATTTCATTAAAATTCCAATGTCTAAATTACGACTAGAATTACATCAATCTTTCAATGATACTTTCTTCATCTACAGGTTGAGATAAATTAAGCGCCGTTTCTATAAGTGCTAAATGTGAATAAGCTTGAGGGAAATTACCCAATAAACGTTTTGTCTTAAAATCAATATCCTCACTAAATAATCCTAAGTGATTACTATAGGATAAAAGCTGCTCAAACTGAATCGTTGCCGCTTCTTTTTCGCCAATTTTATAGAGCGCATTAATATACCAAAATGTGCAAATTGTAAACGATGACGAAGGCAAACCAAAATCGTCTTTATTCTTATAACGATAAAGCAACCCGTCATTATTTAACTCTATTCCAATAGCTTTTACAGTACTCATAAATTTCGGGTCTTTTGCATCAATAAACCCATACGATTCCATCAATAAAACAGAAGCGTCCATTTCAGAAGAACCATACGATTGTGTAAAAGCTTGTACTTTATCATTCCAAGCATGCTCATGAATGTCATTTTTTATTTCTTTTTCAAGTATTCTCCATTTTTCTGCTTTATGATGCTTGCTAAACAGCTCTGCTACTTTAATCGCTCTATCAATAGCTACCCAACACAATACTTTAGAAAACGTAAAGTGTCTGTCTTCTTCTCTAAATTCCCAAATTCCTTTATCTGCTTCTTTCCAGTGTTTATTTACTACCCAAACAATTCCTTTGGTAATCGTCCATAACTCTTCACCGTTATCAATATCAATTGTAAAATTTGTTATTTGCTGATGAATTACATCCATTAGAATTCCATAAATATCATTTTGCTGTTGAGAATATGCAGCATTACCAACTCTAACTGGTGACGAATTTTTGTATCCTTTTAAATGTGTTAAGGTTTTTTCTGTTAAGATTTTTTCATTGTTAATTCCATACATAATTTGAAGCTGCTCATCTTTATCGGGAATTAAACCAATAATAAATTTCAAGTAACGTTGCGCAATTTTTTTATGTCCTAATTTAGAAACTACTTTAATTACCATAGATGCATCACGGATCCAACAAAAACGATAATCCCAGTTTCTTACTTCTCCTATTGTTTCTGGCAGTGATGTTGTTACCGCTGCCAAAACAGCCCCTGTTTTATCATAGCTCAACAACTTTAAAGTCATTGCGCTTCTACAAATTTCTTTGTTGTACTTTTTATATTTTGGTGTTCTAGAAATCCAATCATACCAATAAACTTTTGTACGTTCTAGTTCTGTTTGTATCGTATTTAAATTGGTTTTAAAGATCTTTTCATTATAACTAACTAGAAAATATGCATCTTCTGTTAGTGTTATTTCTCTTCTATCAACAACATCTTGCTTATTTAAATTTGTGTACATAAATAAGGTATCGTAAGAATCTTTGTCAGTAAGACTTACTATAAAGTCTTTTTTAAGATGCGTAATTGTATCATCTAAAGCATATTCTAACTTTGGGTTGTACTGAACTCTAAACGCTGGTTTCCCTGAAACAAGTTTTACATATCGAATGATTTCTGGTGGATTATGATAGGACCCATTCGTTTTATGATATCTAGGCATAAAATCATGCAATTCAAAAACACCTTCTTTACTAGTGAAATTTGTGATTAAAATACATGTGTTTTCTAAATACTCTTGCGTTATTTTATAGTCATCAGATACATCGAAAGAAAAACTTCCACCAATTTCATCATCTAAGATTTTGGCGAAGACCGAAGAAGAATCAAATATTGGCAAACAACTCCAATCAATAGATCCTGTTTTAGATACTAATGCAGCACTTTGGCAATTTCCAATGATTCCATAATCTAAATTATTCATAAAGTCTTGTGTTAATGTTTTTAAAGTAATTTTTTTTTGTTAAATTAACAAAAAAATTCACGAACAACAAAAGATCCTTCATGCCAAAAAATATTATTGTTTCAAATAGGCTTCCTATACAAATTACGATTGATAAAAATACAATAAACTTAAAAGGTAGTGTTGGTGGCTTAGCTACTGGCATGAAATCTGTACATGAAGATGGAAATAGTATTTGGATTGGTTGGTCTGGGCTAAAGGAGGAAGATTTAAATCCTGAATTTTCTTTGAATGTTTCTAAAGAATTACAAAAAGAAAAATGTGTTCCAGTTCCTTTAACTGATGCTGATGTTGAGAATTTCTATTTAGGATTTAGTAATAAAACGTTGTGGCCGCTATTCCATTACTTTACAGAATATACAACTTTCGACAACAAACAATGGTTATCGTATAAAGAAGTAAATGAAAAATTTGCTGAGATTGTTTTAGAAAACTGTGAAGATGAAGACACCATTTGGGTTCATGATTATCAATTATTATTAGTTCCTCAAATGATTAAAGAGAAAAAACCCGATACTAAAATTGGGTTATTTTTACACATTCCTTATCCTTCATTTGAAATTTTCAGAACATTTCCTTGGCGTGAACAATTACTTCATGGAATGTTAGGTGCAGATTTAATTGGTTTTCATACTTATGACTATGAACGTCACTTTATAAGTTCTGTAAAACGTATTTTAGGCTTAGAAGTTAATTTTAATGAGATTTTATACGATGATAGAATTGTAAAAGTAGATTCTTTTCCTATGGGAATTGACTATGAAAAATTTAATTCTGCAGCAAAACTAAACGAAGAAAACACCCTTGAAAAACGTTCTGATTTACAGAAAAGATTAGACGAACACAAACTTTCTACCACAGGCGCAAAATTAATTTTATCTATAGATCGATTAGATTACACCAAAGGAATTCCGAATAGGATAAGAGCATTTGAGTATTTCTTAAATAAATATCCTCAGTACAAAGAAAAAGTACGCTTGATCATGTTGGCAGTTCCTTCTCGTTCAAATGTGCCTCAATACAAAAAATTAAAACGAGAAACAGATGAATTGGTTGGTCGAATTAATGGACAGTTTTCGACCGTTAACTGGACACCTATTTGGTATTTTTATCGCGCTATTCCTTTTGATAATTTAATTGATTTATACACCTCCGCTGAAGTTGCTTTAATTACCCCTTTAAGAGACGGAATGAACTTAGTCGCTAAAGAATATGTCGCTACAAGAACCAATCTTGATGGTGTTTTAATATTAAGTGAAATGGCTGGAGCTGCAAAAGAAATGCATGAAGCCATCATTATCAATCCAAATAATTTTGAACAATTTTCTGACGCGATTAAACAAGCCATAGAAATGCCTAAAGAAGAACAAGCGCTACGAATAAAAACTTTACAAAAAAGGCTAAAGCGATACAGTGTAGAAAAATGGTCTGATGAGTTTATGAAATCATTATTAGCGACTCAAAAATCTAATAAAACGACCTCTGTTGTTCGATTAAAAGAAATACTACAAAAAAATGAAATAGAAAAATTTCAGAATGCAAAAAACAGCATTCTCTTTTTAGACTATGATGGAACATTAGTTGGATTTAAAGACGATCCTCAAAAAGCATTTCCAGATGAAGCACTTTTTAAACTTTTAGACGACTTAAGTGCAAAACCAAACGTAACCTTAGTATTGGTAAGCGGAAGGGATAAAGAAACTTTTTCTCGTTGGTTTGATACAAAAAATTATTCATTAATTACAGATCATGGTATTTGGATCAAACAAAAAAAGGACGATTGGGAAGCAGCTGCAGTTCTTAAAAATAATTGGATGGAAAGTATCCAGCCGATTTTAGAAAGCTTTGTGGATAATACACCAGGAACATTTATTGAAGAAAAAAAATATTCACTGGCTTGGCACTATAGAAAAGCAGATGCAGAGTTAGCTCAAAAAAGAACTATAGAACTCAATACTGTATTAACAAGTTTAATTGCCAATCACGAATTAAGTGTCTTATTAGGAAACAAAGTAGTAGAAATAAAAAGTAGCAATATTGACAAAGGGAAAGCCTGTTCTAAATTTATGCTTAATAAAGAATTTGACTATATATTGGCTATTGGTGATGATTATACAGATGAATATATGTTTGAAGAATTGCCAAATACAGCAACTACAGTAAAAGTTGGTTTTAAGAAAACCAGTGCCAAATATTATGTGAAATCGCCTAATGATGTGAGAAACTTTTTAACCAAACTAGCCCAATAAATGTTATAAAATTTATTATTGCTTTTTTATAATCAAATGCGGCACTTTATCTACATTCCAATCAATTACCAAAACCAGGAACTGAATTAACTATAGATTTAGAAGGTACAAAAATTACGATTCCTATTGTTGGTGGAGAAAATGCTTATAAAAAAGCAACTAATTAATTATTGCTAGTTTAAAAATATGTAATAATCTATGAAGTACGATGTAATTATCATTGGAGCAGGTTTATCTGGAATTGGTGCTGCTTGTCATTTACAGAGAAAAAATCCAACTAAAAAATATAAAATTCTAGAGGCTAGAGAAGAAATTGGGGGAACTTGGAGTTTGTTTAAATACCCCGGAATTCGTTCAGATTCTGATATGTATACTTTCGGATATTCTTTTAAAACTTGGGATGATGATAAATCGTTTGCGGATGCTACATCAATTTTAAAATATGTAGATCAAGCTTCTGAAGAGTATCATGTAAAAGAAAAAATTATTTTCAATCAAAAAGTAGTTTCTTATAACTTTAATTCTTTACAAAATTTATGGACTGTTAAAACTACAAATCCGAAAACAAAAGAAGAAACGTTTTATACATCACAGTTCATCTTTAACTGTAGTGGTTATTATAATTACGATCATGGTTATACGCCCGATTTTAAAGGCTTAGAGAATTTTAAAGGCACATTTATTCATCCTCAAAAGTGGGATGAAAATTTAAACTACAAAAACAAAAAAGTAGTAGTAATTGGTAGCGGAGCTACGGCAGTTACTATTGTGCCTTCAATAGCAAATGATGTTGCTAAAGTTACGATGTTGCAAAGATCACCAACTTACATTGCTGCCTTACCAAATAAAGATAAAATCGCTGGTTTTATAAAAAGAGTTTTGCCTCGTAAAATAGCGCATAGATTAATAAGAACTAAAAATATTTTTGCAGGTATCCTCTTTTTTAATCTCTGTAAAAAATGGCCAAAAACCATGAAGAACTATGTTTTAAAAGGAATTAAAAAAGAGTTAGGAAATTTTCCTTTAGAACCTCATTTTTCTCCTGATTACAAACCTTGGGATCAGCGTTTTTGTTTGATTCCTGATGGGGATTTTTTTAAAGCTATTAAAAAAGGAAAAGCAGATGTTGTTACTGATTCTATTGCTGTTTTTACAGAAAATGGAATCCTTTTAAAGTCAGGAAAAATTTTAGAAGCAGATATTATTATTAGTGCAACAGGCTTAAAATTATTACCTTTTGGTGGCGCAAAAATATCGCTAAATAACAATCCTTTTGATATTACAAAGCAGTTTATCTATAAAGGTTTAATGTTAAGCGAACTGCCTAATTTCTTCGTTTTTGCAGGATACACAAACGCTTCTTGGACTTTAAAAAGCGATTTAACCAGCGAATATATTTCAAGACTTTTAAAATACCTGGATAAAAACAACTACAAATCGGTTAACGCAAAAGTACTAGAAGAAAATTTAGGCGAATTGCCTTTAATCGATTTAGACTCTGGCTATATCCATAGAGCTAAAGATATTCTCCCAAAACAAGGAGATAAATTTCCTTGGAGATTGTATCAAAATTATATTTTAGATTTTAAAGCTTTAAGAATAGATTCTGTAAAAGATAAAAGATTACAACTTAGATAATCATTTTTAAATCGTTTATTTTTGCAGTATGTTAAAACCTAGAATAGAAATAGATAAAGACGATTTTTACCTTACTGAACAAGGTTATAAAGTTTTTACTGAAAAATATCACCTAAAAAGAGGACACTGTTGTAAAAATGGTTGTAAACACTGCCCTTACGGATATGATAAAAAAACAGATAGTTTTAAATAATTAAGTGACTTTTCTGTCAAAAATAATTCAACGATAAACTTAGTAAAAATGATAAAAAGGATTTTAGTCTTAATCGTTGCAATTTTATTTACAGGTTGTGCCGAATTACAAAATGTTATTCGTCAATTACCAAATGGAAGTGGCTTATCTCAAGAACAAATTGGTAATGGTTTAAGACAAGCTTTAGATAACGGAATTAAAAATCAGGTATCTAAATTAACCTCAAAAGACGGTTTTTATAGAAATGATTTAGTTAAAATTTTATTACCTAAAGAATTACAAGCAGTAGATAAAGGTTTACGAAGAATCGGTTTAAGCAATTTAGCAGATGAAGGAATAAAGGTTTTAAACAGAGCTGCAGAAGATGCTGTAAAAACAGCAACTCCTATTTTTATAAATGCTGTAAAAGAAATTACGTTTGCAGATGCTAAAAATATTTTATTAGGAGAACAAGATGCTGCCACTAGTTATTTGCATTCTAAAACTTCAGAAAGCTTGTATAATAGTTTTAGCCCTGTAATCAATAATTCTTTTTATAAAGTTGGCGCAGATAAAATTTGGTCTAATTTAATTACCAAATACAATTCCATTCCTTTGGTAAAAAAGGTAAATACCAATTTAACCAACTATGTAACAAACGAAGCTCTTAAAGGTGTTTTTATAATGATTACAAAAGAAGAAAAAGGGATTAGAGAAAAAGTAGGTCTACGCAACACTTCTCTATTAAAACAAGTTTTTGCATTACAAGATAAAAGATGATTTCAAAAAAGAACAATCGTTTCAAAAATCCTCTAAGCATTAGATGCATATAGGTTTTTTTTAATGTGTATGGCTTTTGTATGGGGAGTTATTTTGTTAAATACTGGTAAATAAATTAATTTATGAAGTATTTATTCTTAATATTCTTTTCAGCGATCACATTATTTGCTAACGGACAAACTGTAGAAGATGATTTTGAAGGAAATGGAACAATTTCTAATTGGGCTACCGATGAATCAGAAATGAACACATCTTATACAAATCCTTATAAAGAAAGTATTAACACTTCAAACACGGTTCTAGAATATAAAGATAATGGAGGTCAGTATGCTAATATATTTTTTGATGTTTCCAATACATTTGATTTATCGACAAATCACACATTTACTTTAAAAATATATGTTCCTTCAGCGAGTATTACAGAAAACGAAAACAATCAAATATCATTAAAATTACAAGACAATACTTTAGGCGATCAATGGACTACTCAATCAGAGATTATAAAACCGATTGTCTTAGATGAATGGCAGATTATCGCTTTCGATTTTAAAAACGACCCCTTTTTAAACTATAATGATAACTCGCCTGACCCAATAAATAGAACAGATTTTAATAGAGTTTTAATACAAATAAATGATGAAAACAATAACGCTAGAGTAACGGCTTATATTGATGATTTTTTATATGATGGAATCATTACTGATAGTAATGATAACGATGTAGAAGACCCAATTTTTGACAACTTAGTATGGTCTGATGAATTTAATGGAACAGATACAGTTGATACTAATAAATGGTTTCATCAAACAGAATTACCGTCAGGTGGAAGTTGGTATAACTCAGAAGTACAGCACTACACTAATAGAGAAGAAAATTCATTTGTAGAAAATGGCAATCTTCACATTGTTGCTAAAAAAGAAACTTTCACAGACCAAGGCTATACCAAACAATATACTTCTGCAAGGCTAAATTCTAAGTATGCTTTTACCTACGGTAAAGTGCAAGTTAGGGCTAAATTACCTACAGGATCAGGGACATGGCCAGCTATTTGGATGCTCGGAAAAAATATTACAGAACCTGGTGGTTATTGGACTAACTCTCATGGAACTACTCCTTGGCCTGCTTGCGGTGAAATAGATATTATGGAGCATTGGGGTAACAATCAAAACTATGTCTCTAGTGCTATGCACACCACTTCTAGTTCTGGTGGAACTATAAATCATGGTGGGCAAATAATACCTACAGCATCTAGCGCCTTTCATCTTTATGAATTGATTTGGACTTCAGAGAAAATGGTGTTTAGTGTTGATGGAATTGTACATTATACGTATAATCCAGAAACTAAAAACTCTAGCACATGGCCTTATGATTCAGAGCAATATTTTCTTTTAAATATTGCTATTCAACAAGGTGGAACTCAAGCTTCATATACAGAAAGCACCATGGAAATAGATTACGTTAGAGTATATCAAGAAGCAACAGCATCTGTTTCTGAAATTAACAATTTGTTAAATATAAAACTTTTCCCAAATCCAGTAAATGACAAATTAAATATTCAATTTCCATTAGGCTTGGGTGAAATTAAAGGAACTATTTATTCTTTAACTGGGCAAAAAATTCAAGCATTTATTCAAAATAGTTTAAAGAAAACGATAGAAATCTATAATTTATCAGATGGTATTTATTTCTTAAAATTAGAGACAGAAAAAGGAACTTACACACATAAAATTATTAAAAAATAATTTTAACTAATTTGTAAGTCATAACATTTAAATAATTGTGTATATTTAAATATTGATAAACACAATCTATGTCCCGCCTAAAACAATTAGATAGATACAAAAAACACCTAAAGGAAAGATATCTCAAGTTAATTGAGAAATCTAATAGCTATAAGTACGAAGACGAATCAATAAGTGATATTGCCGCATTTAAGGCCATGAAATTGCTTGAAAAGATTAATCAAGTTCGGTATCTAGATAGAAAACTTACTATTTAAATTCGTTAAAATCTACTAAAATATTTAGAATCTACTTTCCAAAAT
>Ga0209712_10002916_pt1 | contig 13984 bp, 9 predicted proteins | sample ArcOceMetagenome_FD_187443 | JGI IMG/M metagenome (GOLD analysis project Ga0209712, IMG submission 187443) | Marine eukaryotic phytoplankton communities from Arctic Ocean - Arctic Ocean - Greenland ARC118M Metagenome (SPAdes) (version 2) | ecosystem: Environmental > Aquatic > Marine > Oceanic...
GAGGTAGAAGGTATTAGAACAGATATTAAACTGGTAAACACCAGTCTATTTGCTACAGATTGGTATATAGATCAAATGAAGCGCGCAACCTATGATGCACCACCTATTCCTTCTCAATTAAAACATGACGACTATAAATATGGAAGTTTAGATGCTGCTTATTATTTTGAAGAGTTGTTTCCAACATTAAAGGATTCTGTCTTATCAATAAATGAATATATGCAATGGATAGAAAGCAAGAATAAAGTTACTTTTTATGATATTGATGGTGATGGAAATAAAGAGAAAGTATTGCCAACCAGAAAAATTAGAATTCCTGTAAACAAAGAAAATGTTTTGGAGTATGGAATTGTTGCAGCTAAAGATGCTGATAAAATTGTAGATTATATAGACATTGAAATTGGCAGAGGTATTGCTAAAAATAGAATTCTAATGATCGATATTTTAGCAAACTTTGACTGGAAAAGACCTATTTATTTTACAGGAGGTGCATTTGCAGATGAAGAATATATTTGGCTAAAGGACTATTTACAGCTAGATGGGATGGCTTATAAATTGGTTCCGATAAGAACCCCAATGAATGTTGAAAACCCAGACGGAACTGTAACAAAGAAAAGTCCGTTTGATATGGGACGTATTGATCCTGAAAAAATGTATGCCAACATCCAAAAACTAGATTGGAGAAATATTAATGATGGAAAAATCTATTTAGATGAGCAGACAAAAAGAAACTCAATCTCTATGCGTAATAATTTAATGCGTTTGTCTGATGCTTTTGCAGCGCAAGGCGATACGGTGAAGGCTTTAGAAATACTAGATCTCTCTATAGAAAAAATGCCTATTAGAGACTTTAGTCATTTTAGCTTATCTGTTGGGTATCCAGAAATGTATTACCTACTGGGAGAAACAGAAAAAGCCAGAGCAGCAGCAGAAACTTTAATTAGAATTTTTAAAGAACAGCTCATTTGGTTGGCAGAACATCCTATTGAAAACACAGATTTAATTTTTGAAGAAATAGACAATAACCTGTTAATGTATAGAAATATTATTGCCACTCAAATAGATAGATTTGATACCGATGAGCAATACAAGACTGATAAGCAAGACGAATTTATAGAAACAGTAAAATTATTTAGCCATCTAATGCCTGAAGAAGAATAGTTTTTATGAAATTTTACACCATTAAAACGCCCACAATAATTCAGAAATTCTTTTCTAATTATCGTTGGCGTTTTTCTTTTGTTCCAAAAGAAATTTATCTAACTTTTGACGATGGTCCTACGCTAGAAGTAACAAATTTTGTGTTAGAAGAATTAAAGAAACACCAGGCAAAAGCTACTTTTTTTTGTATTGGAAAAAATGTAAAAAAACATCAAAATATCTATCATAAAATACAAGAAGAAGGCCATTCTGTAGGCAATCATACCTTTAATCATCTCAATGGTTTACTAACTAAAAATACTCGCTATATTGAAAATATTCAACAAGCATCTGCATATATAGTTAGTAAGTTATTTAGACCCCCTTACGGAAGATTAAAATCATCACAAGCAAGATTATTGCAACAAGAAGGCTATAAAATTATAATGTGGGATGTGCTAAGCGGCGATTTTGACAGGTCTATATCTCCTGAAAAGTGTCTAGAAAATGTTCTTAAAAACACAACCAATGGAAGTATTATTGTAATGCATGATAGTGAAAAAGCCAAAGATAAAATCTACTTTGCACTACCTAGAATACTTGATCACTTTAGCCAAAAAGGATATCTATTTAAAGCGATTGTTTAGAGATACTGCTGAACCAAACCAATTAAAGTATTGGCATCTTGCTCTCCGGTTTGTCTCCATTTCATTTCACCATCTTTATAAATCATGAAAGTAGGATTTCCTTTTACGCGAAGCGCTTCAGCTAATGGCTCGTTCTTTTTGATGTCTATCTTAATTACCTTTGCTTTATCTCCTAGAGCAGCAGCAACATCTCGTAAAGTATCTAAATTATTGTCAGCATCTTCCCAATCAAAATAGAAATCTATTAAAACAGGTTCTTCAGCACTAATTAATTCACCAAACTTTGTCATTTTTAATCATTTTTCTTAGGGTAGAAACGCAATTAACTGCGTTTTCTTATATACAAATATAACATTTCTAATGAATTCACCTGATTATCACCCTTTTTTAAGCTCAATTACAGTAATTTCTGGCCAAATACCTACCCTTCCAGGGAACGCATGATAGCCAAAACCTCTGTTTACATTTATATATCTACCATACTCTTCATACAAACCTGCCCATTGCTTGTATACATATTTTGAAGGACTCCATTTAAACCACCCCGGAATTTCAATTCCCATTTGTAAACCATGTGTATGGCCACTTAATGTTAAGTGATAGTTTAAATCATCTTGCTTAACTTCTGCCTCCCAATGAGATGGATCATGAGACATTAGAATTTTAAAATCATTTTTGTTTACTCCCTCAGATGCTTTAGAAAGATCTCCTGCTTGTTTAAAACTTTTCCCCCAATTTTCTACACCTACTAATGCAATTTTTTGACCATCTTTTTCAATATATCGATGTTCATTGCACAATAACTCAAAACCTATTTTTGGATGAATCTTTTTTATTTCTTCAAATTGAACTTCTTTTTCTTCTTTGCTTATGCCTCGAATATATTCTGCATAATCATGATTTCCTAAAACAGCATATTTACCATAAGGTGCATTTAGAGTCCCAAACATATCAATCCAATTATCCATTTCACTTGCTTTATTATTTACAATGTCTCCTGTAAATAATAACAAGTCTGAATGCTGATCATTAATCATATCTACACCATATTGTACCTTCTCCTTATTAGTAAAACTTCCTGAATGAATGTCTGAAATTTGGGTAATGGTAAATCCATCAAAAGCATCTGGTAAGTCTTTAAAAGATAGTTGATATTTTAAAACTTTATAATTATAGCGCCCTTGTATGATTCCATATAAAAATGACGCAAACGGAATTGCTGCCAACCCCAGTGCCATTTGTGAAATAAATTTACGTCTTCCTGAAATGGATTGGGTGGGATTAGTACCAAGCCATGAAATAATTTTTTGAACCAAACGAACTATGTCTTCACCAAATAAGATTATTAAAATAAATACTTTAGGAATTAAAATGGTAATCATCATTCCTGTTGCCATTTGAAACTGTTTTGTCTGACCAGAATTGCTAGGTGTGGCAAAAATAACATACAACAAGTTGAGGTATACCAACAATCCTATGCCTAACCAAACCCATCTAATTACCCGATTTTTAGTAACCGTTTTTACTGCCTGAAAAGCATAATATTCGAGAACAAAAATGATTGCTGAAGCAATCAATAAGGGGATAATCCATCGTAACATAATTGGTGTGTTTTGTCTGCTCAAAGATACTTCAAAAAGAAAGCTCTAATTTTAACTAGCATGTTAAAGTTTTCTTTACAAAATGAGACACAAAACAGAGATTACATCTATCTTACTAAAAAACAAAAAACATACTCTAACCCTTTAGATACTTAGATTAAAAGACCTAATATGATCATGCTAATAACTTATGACAATTTTTAGAGATTCTTTTTTTGGCAAAATTTATATTTTGTAGTTTTAACAATTCAATACGTAACTTCATGTCAGATAAAAAACGTCTTTTTTTACTCGATGCTTTTGCATTAATTTTTAGAGGATATTATGCCTTTATTAAAAACCCGAGAATTAACTCAAAAGGGATGGATACCTCTGCTATTTTAGGCTTCACCAATTCTTTACTTGATGTTATAAAGCGAGAAAAACCAGATCATTTAGCGGTTTGTTTTGATAGAGGTGGTAGTGCTGCTAGAACAGAGGCTTTCCCAGAATATAAAGCCAACAGACAAGAGACGCCAGAGGCAATTAAAATTGCAGTTCCTATTATAGAAAGTATTTTAAAAGCAATGAAAATTCCTGCAGTTGTGTTGGCAGGATATGAAGCTGATGATATTATTGGAACCTTAGCTAAAAAAGCAGAGAAAGAAGGATACCAAACTTTTATGGTTACGCCTGATAAAGATTTTGCGCAATTGGTTTCTGAAAATATTTTCATGTACAGACCTAGGTTTGGGGGTGGCTATGAAACCTGGGGAATTCCAGAAATACAGGAAAAATTTGGCGTAGAAAGACCTGAACAAGTCATAGATTTTTTAGGAATGATGGGAGATTCTGTAGACAATATTCCAGGGCTACCAGGTGTTGGTGAAAAAACTGCCAAAAAGTTCTTAGCGCAGTATGGATCTATGGAAAATTTGTTAGAAAATACTGCAGATCTTAAAGGTAAAATGAAAGAAAAAGTTGAAGGTGCTAAAGAATTGGGAATTCTCTCCAAAGAATTAGCTACTATTATGCTGGATGTTCCTGTAGATTTTCATGAAGAAAACTTTAAAATGTGCATGCCAGATATTGAAGCTACAAAAGCAATTTTTACTGAGCTAGAATTTCGAAGACTTACAGATAATTTTGTAAAAACTTTTACCACAGCAACAGATACAACTAACGCAACAACTTCTGAAACTTCTAACACAACAACTCCAACAGCCTCTAAACCACAGGGCAACCCAAGTGGTCAATTTGATTTGTTTGCTGCTCCAGGAACTGGAAATGTTTCAGAACAAGAAAGTGTTCAAGGATACAAAACTATTGCAACTACTGATCATTTTTATCAGCACGTACAAACACCACTCTCTAGAAAAATATTGCTTAAAAAATTACAACAACAATCTTCTGTGTGTTTTGATACAGAAACAACTGGATTAAAAGCACTAGAAGTTGAGCTAATTGGAATTGCTTTTTCTTGGGAAATTGGAAAAGGATATTATGTTTCATTTCCAGAAGACCAAGCTGAAACGAAAGCTATTTTAGAAGAGTTTCGTGAGTTTTTTGAAAATGAGTCTATCCAAAAAATTGGCCACAACTTAAAGTATGATATTAAGGTACTGTCTAACTATGAGATGCCCGTTAAAGGTTCTTTATTTGATACTATGATTGCTCATTATTTGATTAATCCAGATATGCGACATGGGATGGATATTTTATCGGAAACCTACTTAAATTATCAACCTGTTTCTATTGCTGAGTTAATTGGTAAAAAAGGAAAAAATCAGCTTTCTATGCGAGTAGTTCCTTTAGAAGACCAAACAGAATATGCAGTAGAAGACGCAGACATCACGCTTCAATTAAAAGAGCATTTTATAAATGAATTAGAAAATGGTAATGTTACTAAATTGTTTAATGAAATAGAATTGCCGCTGGTCTCAGTATTAGCAGCTATGGAAATTGAAGGGATTAATTTAAATACCGATTTTCTAAAGGAATTGTCTGTTCATTTAACAGAGGATATTAATCGATTAGAGAAAAACATCTTTGAACAAGCGGGTGAAGAATTTAATATTGCTTCACCAAAACAATTAGGAATTGTCTTGTTTGAAAATATGAAGTTGGTAGACAAACCTAAAAAAACAAAAACAGGTCAGTATTCTACTGCCGAAGATGTACTGTCTTACTTAGCAAAAGAGCATGAAATTATTGCCAATGTACTAGAATATAGACAGTATAAAAAATTACAAAGCACCTATTTAGATGCGTTGCCAAATGAAATAAACCCAAAAACGGGGCGTGTTCACACTGCCTATGCACAAGCAGTTGCTGCCACAGGAAGATTAAGTTCTACCAACCCTAATTTACAGAACATTCCTATCAGAACAGAGCGAGGAAAACAAGTAAGAAAAGCATTCATTCCAAGAGATGAAAATTATGTATTACTTGCAGCTGATTATTCACAAATAGAATTGCGAATTATTGCGGCTTTAAGTGAAGAAGAAACCATGATTGAGGCTTTTAAAAACGGAGAAGATATTCATGCTTCTACAGCAGCAAAGGTGTTTAACGTACCTATTGAAGAGGTTACCAGAGAACAACGAAGCAATGCAAAAACTGTAAACTTTGGTATTATTTATGGAGTTTCTGCCTTTGGATTAAGCAATCAAACAGATTTAACCAGAAAAGAATCTAAAGAACTCATTGATTTGTATTACGAAACCTATCCAAAATTGAGAAGCTATATGTCTGCGCAAGTAGATTTTGCAAGAGATAATGGCTATGTAGAAACCGTATTACAACGCCGTAGATATTTAAAAGACATTAATTCTAGAAATGCAATTGTTAGAGGAGCAGCAGAACGAAATGCAGTAAATGCACCCATTCAAGGCTCTGCCGCAGACATTATAAAGCTAGCAATGATAAATATCTATAAGCGTTTTGAAAAAGAAGGTTTTAAATCTAAAATGTTATTGCAAGTGCATGATGAATTGGTCTTTGATGCACATAAAGATGAGCTAGAGATCATAAAACCCATTATTAAACACGAAATGGAGCATGCTTTTTCAATGATAGTTCCGTTGGATGTAGAAATAGGAATTGGAGAAAATTGGTTGGAAGCACATTAAGTTTTTACAACAAAATCCATCATTAAAAAACTAACTAAAAAATTTGCTTCATTTTCAACACTTTAAAGAAGACATTTCTGGAATTTTAGTTCCAGAAAAATTTACATTTCCGTTTTATTATGAACCACATCAATTAGCTAAAATAGCTACTAAAGAGCTACAAACATACTTAGAAAATCAAACAGATTTTATTCATGATTTTGGACTTCACAATGGAGAAAATAACTATTCTATTGGAAAAATGTTTGGTGTATTGGTTGTTAAAAAAGCAGACGACACTCTTGGATACATTGCTGCTTTTTCTGGAAAATTAGCCGATAAGAGTTTGCCTGATATATTTGTACCTCCAATTTTTAATATGAGAACTGAAGGAAGTTTTTATATACAAGGAGAAAAAAAAATTGAGGAAATTGGAGCAGAAATTCAGCTGCTAAAAAAAGACAAAACATATCTCTCTTTAAAAAAATCAGTAAAAAAACTGAGTAAAAAAATTGAAGAAGATTTAGCTACCCAAAGAAAGAAAATGAAGACTTCAAAACTAGCAAGAAGACTTCGAAAAAAAGAAGCTAGAGCAGATTTAGATGATAATAATTTTGAGACCTTCTCTAAAAAATTAACTCAGGAAAGTTATAACGATCAGTTTTTCTACAAAGAACTTCAAGAATACTATTCTTATAAAATTGAAGAAAGTAAGAATCTACTAGCAGATTTTGAAAACAAGATTTCAAGTTTAATAACACTTAGAAAAGAGACCTCTACTATTCTTCAAAACACCTTGTTTGAAAAATATCAATTCTTAAATCAACAAAAAGAAACAAAAGGATTATTGGCTATTTTTAATAACCCTCTGTTAAAACCTCCAGCAGGTGCTGGAGATTGCTCTGCTCCAAAATTATTACAGTATGCTTTTGAGCATCATTTAACTCCGGTTGTTATGGCAGAATTTTGGTGGGGCATCTCCCCTAATTCTGAAATTAGAAAACACAAAAACTTTTATCCTTCATGTCTAAGTAGGTGCAAGCCTATTTTAAATCATATGTTAGAAGGAATTAAAATAGACGAAAATTTACTGCTAAAAAACCTAGCAGAAAAAGAAGAATTATCCATTATTTTTGAGGATGATGATCTAATAGTTGTAAACAAACCACCAGAGTTTTTATCGGTTCCTGGAAAAGAAATAACCGATTCTGTGTATACTAGAATTAAACAGCTATACCCAACTGCTACTGGGCCATTAATAGTTCACAGATTAGACATGTCTACTTCTGGTATTTTAGTACTCACCAAAACAAAAGAAGCAAACAAAATACTGCAAAGTCAGTTCATTAAACGAACTGTAAAAAAGAGGTATGTAGCCTTGCTAAATGGACATCTAAAAGAAAAAAACGGAACTATACAGCTTCCTTTGCGTTTAGATATAGATGACAGACCAAGACAATTGGTAGACTTTACAAACGGAAAAAAAGCCAAAACTAACTGGGTAACTGTAGATCAAAACAACAATCAAACACGTATTTATTTTTATCCAATTACTGGCAGAACTCATCAATTAAGAGTTCATGCCGCCCATAAAGATGGATTAAATATGCCAATTGTAGGCGATGACCTCTACGGAACAAAACAAAACCGATTGTATTTGCATGCCGAGTCTATTGAATTTACACACCCAACTTCTAAAGAAAAAATACATTTTACAGTTCCTGCAGGTTTTTAAAAATTGATCTTTTGAATATCTCCTATAAGATTTTATTATTTATGTAATGTTCTAATTTTATACCTTGTGTTCTTATTCTCAATTTATAGTCTCTTTTTTTTAATTTGACACTTTTTTTAGTTATTTTTATAAAATATAGTTTTTATTAAAAAGCCATATTTAGAAATTAAAATTTCTATCAAAAAAACCCTCGTCATTGTTGAGCAACTCCTTAGTTCAACTTTTTATTACACCATAGTTAGTGTTTTTTATCTGTTAATATGATGCGTAATTTATGAAGCCTATTTTAACATTTGTTTTTATCATAGTTGTTTTTAAACTTTTTGGTCAAAAAGTTCATCATCAAATGATTAGTTCTCAAGGAAAAACTTCGACAACTAACTCAGGAGTAATTGTTAAGCATACCATTGGTCAACTTTCTGTTACTGGCAATTTTAAGGGAAGTTTTTCTGTCCAACAAGGGTTTCAGCAATCTCTATGGGCTAATTACCTTTCGTCATCTGATAAAATACACATTACAACATCTCCAAACCCATTTACAGAGATAGTTAATTTTAATTTAAACAATATAAATGCGGATAAAGTAACAGTTCAAATTTTTGACATTAGTGGCAAGCTGGTTTTCGGTAAAGAACAATTAATAACAAACAATCAATATACTCTAAATCTCTCTACATTATCTATTGGAACTTATTTAGTAAGATTATACGGTAAAGAGTTAAACTATTATACTAAAATCATTAAAATTTGAGAACCACCTATCTATTTATTTTCATAGTCTTATTAACTTTTAATGCTCTAGCTCAAGAAATTTATATGAGTACTGGTAATAATACAACCAGCTATGACTACAAAAGTTCTAATGAAAGTGATGAGAATTTAGAATTTAGAAGTGGGTCTGGAACTAACTTTGAAGTAGGTTACTTACATAGCTTTAACAACTATAAACTACTATATTCTATAGGTTTTGTTTACAACGAATTTAGTGCGGAAGCATCAGGTGCTGGTTCAAATTATTCTTGGAAAACAAGATACATGGGAATCATCAATAAATTTTCTTATAATCTTTCAAATTGTTGCTACAATACTGGATTAAATACTTTTTTAACTGCTGGTTTTAGCACCTCTACTTTTACTGGAGGTGATCAGTTTATTAATACTAATTATTATGACTTAGAAAAGAGTGAAGATTTTTTAGGAGTTAATCTTCAACCTTTTATAGGCATAAATTCTCAGTATAATATTGCACGAAACTTAAAATTAACTTTGGGTTACAATTTTTCTAAGGCATTTCATTTATTTAATAATTCAGAAGAGAAAATCTCATACAATACACATCAAATAAAAGTTGGCTTTCTAGTCTCACTTTACAGATAAACATAACAGCATGAAAAAAATATTAATAGCTTTATTGTTTTTTGGGTCTTTAAGTTATGGCCAGACAAAAGGCATATCTTATCAAGCTTTAATTATAAATCCTATTGAACAAGAGCTTCCTGGTTTCAACAATATTCAGTCACCTCTCGCTAATAAAAATATCTGTCTAAAATTTTCATTTATAGATGAACTAAATTCGCTAGAATATGAAGAGATTTTTACCACTACAACTGATGATGTTGGGATGGTGGATCTTATTATTGGAACTGAAGATAGAACCGGAGGCTATGCAAGTTCTTTTGAAGATATTACCTGGAGTTCCTTACCAAAAAATTTAAAAGTAGATTTAAGTGTAAATGATGGTTGTTCTAATTTTATTGAAATAAGCAATGCTCCATTCACAGCTGTTCCGTATGCATTGTTTGCCTTAAATACCGAAAACACACCGCTTGTATTAGACAATGAAGCAGAAATTATATTACTTAAATCTTTATTAGCAACTACTCAACTGGGAGCTGGTCTTAATACCGATGGAACCTACTCGCCTAATGCATCTTCAAATTTTATTACTGGCGCCACTTCTCTAAATAATGCAGACACAATTTTAGATGGCCAAGTAAAAAATAATGAAACTACTATTACAACCAACACATCAGATATAGCTACTAATGCTGCAGCTGTTGCAAATAATACAATTAGTATTAATACCAATACATCAGATATTGCTGTAAATAGCTCCAATATCACAACAAATACATCAGGTATAGCTGATAATACAACAGCTATTAATGAAAGGGTTAAAATAGTTGATATTGTAGATGATCTAACTACGGGTGGAACCATGCTCCCTTTATCTGCAGCGCAAGGAAAGGTTTTAAAGAATTTAGTAGATACAACCGTAAATATATTAGTTGAAGATGATCTTACATCTACAAGCACAACCAATGCTTTATCAGCAAATCAAGGAAGGGAGTTAAAAGAAATCACAGATAATAATTCAACGGATATTGCAACTAACACATCGGGTATTGGTGATAACACTACTAGTATTGGAATAAATATTACTGCTATTGCTGCCAACACGGCTAAAGTTGGCATCACAACTGAACAAGCAACTGCCATTTTAGACAATACCGCTAAAGTTGGTATTACTTCCGATCAAACAGATGCGATAGTAGCCAACACCGCTAAGACCGGCATTACTTCCGATCAAACAGATGCGATAGTAGCCAACACCGCTAAGACCGGCATTACTTCCGATCAAACAGATGCGATAGTAGCTAATACCGCTAAGACCGGTATTACTTCCGATCAAACAGATGCGATAGTAGCTAATACCGCTAAGACCGGTATTACTTCCGATCAATCGGATGCAATAGTAGCCAACACCGCTAAGACCGGTATTACTTCCGATCAAACAGATGCGATAGTAGCCAACACCGCTAAGACCGGCATTACTTCCGATCAAACAGATGCGATAGTAGCCAACACCGCTAAGACCGGCATTACTTCCGATCAAACAGATGCGATAGTAGCCAACACCGCTAAGACCGGTATTACTTCCGATCAAACAGATGCGATAGTAGCTAATACCGCTAAGACCGGTATTACTTCCGATCAAGCAGATGCGATAGTAGCTAATACCGCTAAGACCGGTATTACTTCCGGTCAAACAGATGCGATAGTAGCTAATACCGCTAAGACCGGCATTACTTCCGATCAAACAGATGCGATAGTAGCCAATACAGCTAAAATTTCTATGGTTTTAGGAACAACTGCTACAACTGCATTAGCAGGAAATACTGCTACAATCACTTCTGACCAAGCGGATGCAATAGCAACCAATGCTACAACTATTTCAACCATAAACACTTTGGCTGATGGTAAAATTTACCTTGGAAATGGTGATGGTGATGCACAAGAAGTTACTTTAATCGGAGATGTTACACTTGCTAATACTGGTGCGGTTACCATTAAAAACAACGCAGTAACTTCAGCTAAAATATTAGATGATGAAATAGTTAATGCCGATGTAAAAACAAATGCAGCTATAGCAGGAACAAAAATAGCTCCAGATTTTGGTGCTCAAAATGTAGTTACAACTGGTACGTTAGCAGCAGGAGCAACAACTGTTACTGATTTGACCGCTACAGGTATTGTTGCTCTGGGTAATGATGCTATACAAGCAGGAGAGATATCAGATGGAGCAGTAACTTCAGCTAAAATATTAGATGATGAAATAGTTAATGCCGATGTAAAAACAAATGCAGCTATAGCAGGAACAAAAATAGCTCCAGATTTTGGTGCTCAAAATATAGTTACAACTGGTACGTTAGCAGCAGGAGCAACAACATTATCAAATACTTTAGAAGTTACAGGAGCTGCAGATCTTAATGGAGATGTAGATATTGATAATACAGATACAGATATTGATTCAACAAACGATATTTCGTTAGATGCAGGAGCTGCCTCTAACTTTACAACTACTACTGGTGCATTAACATTAGATGGTGCTGGCGGTTTGATCTTACAAGGTAATGCCGCTGAAGTAGATGTAACTACTACTGGTGCTGTAGACATTAACGGAGCAGCTATTACTGTAGATGCTAGTGCTGGCATTTCATTAGACGCTGCAGCTGCATCTAATATTACAACTAGTGTTGGGGCGTTAACTTTAGATGGTGCTGCAGGTGTAAATATTGCTGGAAATGCTGCTGAAGTAGATGTAACTACTACTGGTGCTGTAGACATTAACGGAGCAGCTATTACTGTGGATGCTAGTGCTGGCATTTCATTAGACGCTGCAGCTGCCTCTAACTTTACAACTACTACTGGTGCATTAACATTAGATGGTGCTGGCGGTTTGATCTTACAAGGTAATGCCGCTGAAGTAGATGTAACTACTACTGGAGCTGTAGACATTAACGGAGCAAATATTACTGTAGATGCTAGTGCTGGAATTTCATTAGATGCGGCTGCAGCATCAAATATCACAACTAGTGCTGGGACGTTAACTTTAAACGGTGATGGAGGCGTAAATATTGCTGGAAATGCCGCTGAAGTAGATGTAACTACTACTGGTGCTTTAGACATTAACGGAGCAGCTATTACTGTAGATGCTAGTGCTGGCATTTCATTAGACGCTGCAGCTCCATCTAATATTACAACTAGTGCTGGGGCGTTAACTTTAAATGGTGCTGCAGGTGTAAGTATTGCTGGAAATGCTGCTGAAGTAGATGTAACTACTACTGGTGCTTTAGACATTAACGGAGCAGCTATTACTGTAGATGCTAGTGCTGGCATTTCATTAGACGCTGCAGCTGCATCTAATATTACAACTAGTGCTGGGGCGTTAACTTTAAATGGTGCCGCAGGTATTACTATGACAACAGGAACTAATGGTGCTATTTCTATTGACCCTAACGGCACTGGTAATTTAACTTTAGGTTCTGCTGATAATACTAGTACATCACTTAGTGGTAATGCAATAAACATTGATGCGGCTGGGGCGTTAACTTTAGATGGTGCTGCAGGTGTAAATATTGCTGGAAATGCTGCTGAAGTAGATGTAACTACTACTGGTGCTGTAGACATTAACGGAGCAGCTATTACTGTAGATGCTAGTGCTGGAATTTCATTAGATGCGGCTGCAGCATCAAATATCACAACTAGTGCTGGGGCGTTAACTTTAAATGGTGCTGCAGGTGTTGATATTACTTCAACACTTGATGTTACTGGTGATACTAATCTAAATAGCACAACAACTTCTACAAATTCTACTACTGGTGCACTCGTTGTAGATGGTGGTGTTGGTATAGCTGAAAACTTAAATGTTGGGGGAGCTATAGATGTAACGGATGCAGCAACTACTAGAAATAATTTGGGAGTTTATAGTGGAATATTAACGTGGTCTGCTTCAACTGGTCCCGGTGCTTCAACTGAGACATTTTTAAGTATTCCTGGTGTAAACACTTCATCTGTGATTATTGTAACAAAAAATGGAGGTGATTCTACTATTGGATTTATTGAATCCGCAATCTGCAGTACTAATGGCACAATCACAATAAAAACTACTACTAGTCTCACAGTTGGTACTAAAATTTCTTACTTTATCATAAATTAGAAAAACCAACATTAACAACAAAACCTAACAAAACCCACTCCTTTTTTAATCAAAAAAAGCAATTACTATTTTTTTTTACCTTTATAAAAAAAACTAAGAATGTCTTTTTTGCTATCTGTAAATTTATTTGAAGATCAATGGAGTTTTATTATTCTAAGAGATATGCTTCTTCTCAAAAGAGCTACCATTAAAGAAGTAAGCTCTGAAATAAAAAATTACTACCTATTTATTATTATTTACTGATTGAGATTTAAGAACCTTTAAATTCAATT
>Ga0209712_10002917_pt1 | contig 13983 bp, 9 predicted proteins | sample ArcOceMetagenome_FD_187443 | JGI IMG/M metagenome (GOLD analysis project Ga0209712, IMG submission 187443) | Marine eukaryotic phytoplankton communities from Arctic Ocean - Arctic Ocean - Greenland ARC118M Metagenome (SPAdes) (version 2) | ecosystem: Environmental > Aquatic > Marine > Oceanic...
ATAGGCCCATCTGACGTAAGTTTAGGATCTTATTACGAAAGTTCTTTTACTACTATTTTTAATGAAAGCCCTGCATCTGTAAAAGATTTTAGGACTATTAGCTATAACGGAACAAATTCTAGTAAATATATATACAAGACTGCGGCAACAGGTGCTAAAACCTTTTCTTTAGCTCAAGTACAAGCCCAGCAATTAGTACCTACGCAATTCTCAACAACTAAAGGTTGGTATGCAAACTCTATAGTAACAGATTTGCAAGAAGGGGAAGTTAAAGAGTTTATAAATAAGGAGGGAAAATACTACAATTACATAAAAGGATTGCCTACATTTTTCGTAGATGATTGCAATAACAATGTGGACTCGCATGAATTTAATGTGCAAGGTATTGGAAGAGCTACCGCTATAACAGGCGGCGATGTGAATGTATTTAATGTAAGGATCTTTGCAGACCCGTCTTGCTAAATACCAAAAATTAAACATATGGCATTTGATAATTTTACAGTAACAGAAGTAAACGAAGCGGTAGCTACAGGAGGCAGTATATCGGCTACGACTTTAACGCTTTCTCCAAATCCTGGATATGTTATAACAGCTTCTAACTTTTCAGCAACTATTACATCTCCTGTAAACTCAATAAGCTTTGTGCAGGATGGAGTTAATGTTCTAATGCTAGTTGGGTTTGACAGCACAGTAGTTAGTTCGAACCTTTCTATTCCTATATGTATCGATGGAGCAGCTACTGAAGTTATGTATTCGGTTAGCGGAAATATTTTAGGAATACAAGCAGGTTGCAACATAAGTAATACTATACCCACCACATACACTGGTCAGGGAAATTTTAATTCAACTAATACGGTTTTAAGCTTTTTAGTAACAGCCGATACTGGATATTATTTCCCAGTGCAACCAACGTTGATTTTATCCGCTGGCGGTAATTCTAATTATGCTATATCAAAAACAAATGTTTTAGACGGAAGTGGAAACATAACAGAAACTAGTTTTGTTGTACAATATACATTTCCTAGTTTTGATGTTACGAATAGCAATTTAACATTATCTGCTTGCGCATCAGAGATATATGTTCCTGCAACAGGTATTTCTTCTTACTCAATAAATACAGGTTTAATTGCAGCAGAAGGAGATAACCGAACTATGACAGTTTTTGGGAATTCTGGAGCTACATTCACTGTAGCTATGGATGGTGTTGATTTAGTTACAAATATAACAATGGGTTCTATTGGCTCTTATTCATTCCCAATAGTGTTTCCTGCGGTAACAACTAATACTACTTATTCGATATTATTGTCTGGAGATTTAGTTAGCCCATTTATACAAACTAATCCTTTTACAATACAACAAAAAGTTAATACGGAAGTAACTTTAAGTGTTTCATTTCCTAGTGGGCTTACAGCTCAAAGTAGCGTTGTAAAATCTTATTTACCATTTCAGAACCCTCCTCTAGGGGATGCTGCTGAAGTTATAAACTTTTCATGGAATATAACACCTACAGGCAGTCAAGTGTTGGTTTTAGCTAATCAGCCAATAGCTAGCGACTGGAGTAATCTTAACCCTGTTTATAATGGCGGAACTTCGGCTTACCCTGTGGCTGCAATTAATTTGCAAAACCCAGCTACTAGTGGTACTATTGCTGTTAGTGGTGTTATAGAGACTTACGGTGGTTCTAACATGGAAACTATCTTGGATCTAACAAGTATACTTACAGTATTAAAGCCAATAGCTTTATTCTACGGAGTAACGGAGGCCGAAGCGTGTTGTAATCCTACCGCGGTTAATTATTACATATTAGAAAACGAAACTTTCAGCAATGCTAATGCTATATTACTAATAGACGGCACGCTGGCTCCAAATGGATTTTACACAGAATAATAAATAAATAAATATGCCAAATTATAGACAACAAACATCAGGAGGATTAGGAGCCGTAAGCGTGTGTGCTTCATGCTTTTCGCAATTAACTCTTTGTTACTCAGCAACAGAATCAGGTTTATGCTGTGGGACTCCAACACAAAGCATCGTATATGTAGCGGGAGCAGGGGTAACTACTTTAGCTAGCGTTACAGGCCTTTTATACACAACAAGTGCTTTAACAACTCAAGCCGCTGTTGGATATTACAGTGACGATTCAGGTATAACCTGTACTGCAACTCCTTAACAAATAAATAATTATGCCAAACTATAGAAAACTAACATCTACAACTTTAGATACAGCGACAGCTTGCACCGCTTGTGCGGAACCTTGCGGTACTTCAATTACAATTCCTTCAGGTGCTCAAGGCTACTATAATTTAGATTTTGACGCGGGAGGCACTGCTTCTGATACTGGAGCAATAGTTGTATATTTTAATCCAGCTAGTATTCCTGACGGAATTAGAGTTTTATATGATAACGTTTTTTACAACACATTAACAAATAATACCGATGGAAGAATACAGACAACAAGCGGAGTCGCAGGTGCTTTCACTATAGTAGGAAACGCATCAAATACGTGTGTTCCTTCTGCTCCAAACACTAGCTCTTATACTTTCTTTGACGGTATTGTTAGCGGAGCTTGGAATAACACAGGCACAACTCAAAGTATAACAATAAATGCTGGCGATTTTGTTGGCGGAGGTGTTAGTAAATATAGTACTTTAGTTATACCTAAAACAACTGCAACGCCTAATATTGTTAGTATACAGGTATTAGGGCCTTGCTCAAGTACTGCTTGGAATGTTGAGGTATCTTGCCCAGCAGCTCTACCGAGTGTTTTAGCTTCAACAGCGCAATCAACGGACGCTTGCAATTCTACTCAAAGTACATCTGTATATTTTGCAAAAAATTATAATGACACAAACACAGCGCCTATTGTTGGAAACTTTGTTTTTACAGATGAGAATGGAGCTACGCCTTTGAATAATACAAGTACTGTGTATTACTATATAACAGGAACTATTGCTTTTAGTGTTCTAAATGGAGTTGTTGTTTCGTCTGCTACGTGTACATCGCCGCCATCGGGTACAGCGTATATGGTTCAAAACGGAACACAATCTGATTTAACATTTGATTACATCACTACTTCAGGGGCGCTAGTAAACAATGTTCTTTTATCAGGATTTGATGGCATGAATATTTGTGCGCAAACTAATTCAGTACAGGCAGATACAGGTATAAGCATTACTACAGGACCATCTTGTACGTAATAAAATATAAAACTAATTATGGATTCAATAACACTAACATTTCCACAATCCTTAAATGTATCTATACAGATAGGAGATACTACTTACTATAGTAATGATATAAACGGGGTTGACATACAGGTTATGGGGTTGATTACAGCTATCGACAAGACTTTAAATACTATTACTACAGAAATAGGTGCAAACACAATAAGACCTACTCTAACTAGCTTTATACTCTTTAGTAAAACAGCAAGTATAAACACTAGTGGTTTAAAAGGTTACTACGCTGAGATGCAATTTAAGAATGATTCTGTTGATTATGCGGAATTATTCTCCGTAGGGTCTGATATTCTTGTAAGTAGTAAATAATATGTAATAATAACACTATAAAAACTAATATAATGGTAGGACAAGTAATAGGCGGTTTAACAGGTATCGCTTCAGGAATAATAGGTTCTGGTAAAAGAAAGCGAGAGCAAAGAGCTGCTCAAGCTGATTACGATAGAAGAAAAGCTGATTATGAAAACACAGATACTAGCAATGTTTATGCTAATATGGAGAATACTATGGAAGACTTAACAGTTAACCAAGATCAAGCTAAATTTCAAACAGAACAATCACAACAAGGGTTATCTAATATAATGGGTAGCATGCAGGGAGCTGCTGGAGGTTCCGGAATTGCAGCTTTAGCTCAATCGTTAGCTGGTCAACAACAGAATCAAGTTAGACAAGCCTCTATGGATATAGGTAAGCAAGAGCAATCAAATCAAATGGCTGAAAGATCTCAAGCTGGTAATTTGCAATTATATGAAGCAAAAGGGGAATTAATTTCTAGAGATGCGGAAATGGAAAAAACAGAAACGTTAATGGGTATGTCTCAACAGAGATTAGGAGCCGCTAACGCCGCTAGACAGGAAGCGACTAACTCAATAGTAGGAGGCGTTGGAAGTTTAGCGTCAGCTGGAGCTGGATTTGTCGACCCAACCAGCACTCTAGGTAAATTCGTTAACAAATAATACAAATTATGAATCAACAATTAGTTAAAGGAGAAGCTTTTGTAAGGCAAACCGCTCAGCCAACCTGGAATAAAGCATTAACAAGTAGTCTAAATACAGGGTTGGATCAACTTGCTCAAATTAATGCAGCGAAGAAAGCAGAGAGAAACCAAATAAACAATAAGGTTTCTACTTACATAAATCAGTTAAACTCTGATATTGATTTAACTAATCTAAACGAGTCTCAACAGCAAGCTGTTACAAATTATTTAGTTCAAGAAAGAAACAAGTATGCTGAGGCGGCTACCCAAATAACTAAGATTGAAGATCCTTCATCTCAAGAGTATTTAGATTATAGAGATCAAATGAACGGTATTCAAAGATCGTTTGGCAATTTAGCTAACCAGCTTAACAAATACAAAGAAGATAAAGTTTCTTATTTAAAAGATTTTGACGATAGAAGAGTTTCAGACGGTAATGAAATTGGATCACTAAAAAAAGCATCAAGAATTTACACAGACGAAGGCTCAATGGGTATTGGCCCAGGAGGACAGGTTACTTTTTGGGATGATGACGATGGAAAATATGAAAATTATTCTACCATACAAAAACCATTTTTAAAAGATTTTAAAGCAGCTGATTCTATATTGTCGCTTAACGAATCTGTGTATAGCGCAGGGCAATCATTGTCAGGGGCTAGGCAGGATATGATACGGAATAAGTTAAAAAACATGATTAGCTCAGGAGGTAGAGATACTGTGTTGTCGCTAGCTTCAGACGATTTTTTAATAGAAGGTGGATTGAATTTACAAGATCCTTCTTTGTTTGAACCTGAAAACCAAGATTTACTTGCCGACACAGTTCTGAACAGCTACATGGACGCGCTGACAAATACTTCTAAACAAGGAGCTAATGATAAAAGACCAGCTAGTGGTTCTAAAACGGGTGGTTTCAGTGGAGCTTTAAAAGATGAAATATCCACATCTGAAGGAGTAGTTAACAATGCTCTTAATTTTTCTACACTTACTAAAAATGTACCAGGAAAACTTCGAGAAAACAAAACTAAAGTTCTTCTTAATGAACTTAATAAAATAGATACATCCTCAAATATAAATTATTTAACACGTGGTGAGATGTATAACAAGTATCTTGAAGCAAATGAAATAGAAGACGAGAGTAAAGAGGACAGAGATAACTTTAAAAAGGAATTTGGTAATTCACAAATATATACCTACAACCCTAAGTCTAGAAGCTTAAGCGACTCGCAAGCTGTGAATATAAACACAGACAACCCTAAGGACTTATATAAATTTTACTTAGATAATCTTGACCTAAGTACGAAAGCTAGAAATCACTTTTATAGCAACTACGAAAATTACACAAAAGGTTCTACTCCTAGTAATAGTTCAACAAATTCCTCTAAAGGCGGAGGATCATTAGACAATATTTAATTAAATGGAAAAACTATACAACGCACTTTCTGAACAAGGTAAATACACTAAGTCTTTCGAAGATTTTCAAACACAGTTTGGATCCAAGGAAGGTCAGGAAAAACTATACGGAGCATTAGAAAGCTCAGGCGACTACACTAAATCTTTTGAAGACTTTAGTAGTCAATTCTTTAGCAGTGAGCCAGCAAAGACAAACGACTCTGCAAGTGCGGATCCAGCTGTGGAGTCAAATCAAAACAGTACGGGATCCAACTCGGTAAATGGTTTTTCGGAATCAAGAGACGCTAGTGATTTTGCTAATACTCAAGAAGAAAACATTTGGCTTGAAGATTATTTTGGTAAGAATGAATTAACTGATTTTGTAGGGGATCTTTGGAGAGCAGGTAGCGCTGGTATAACAGCTGGTTCTTCTGTTGATGAATCCTTTGATCTTTATAAGAAAGGTAAAGACATGACAAATGATGAACTAAAAGATTTTTTATCAAAAACTCGTGAAATAGAAAAGTCTGGTAGAACAGATGAAATGATTGCTTTAACAGAAAAACAAAATCAATTAAAAAAAGAGGGTTATAACGGGGTAAGTGCTTTTTTCTTAGGCTGGTGGGACAATCCCTCAGCTATGTTACAATATTCTGTACAGTCTTTAGCTCAAATGGGCGCGGCTTTGTATGACAGTGAAGAAGTTCTTGGTGCAGCAGCAGCAACATCTGGAGCAGGAGCTTTAGCTGGAGGAGCGGCGGGTAGCACTGGCTTTGCATTAGGACCACTGGGGGTAGCAACAACAGGGGCTGGAGCTATAACTGGTATGACAGCAGGTTTTTTCGGAGGACTATCAGGAGCAATGGAAGTGGGTATGACTACTGCTCAATTAATGCAAGAACAAGCTGAAAAAGAAGGTTTAAACTGGGGTAACTTATCTGACAAAGAAAGGTTTAATTACATAAGAAAGTTAACAAATGATACAGAAAAGTTTGGAGAGCTTAAGAGCAACGCTGTAGCTAGAGGTATAGCTATTGGATCTATTGACGCTTTAACCGCTGGGTTAACGGCAGGTGTTGGGGGAACAGTTTACAAAGGAGTGGCAGCTGGAACAAAAAGTGCCTTAGCTAATGCTGCGAAAGTTGGAACTGTAGCCGCTATAGAAACAACGGGAGGTATGCTTAGTGAAGTTGCGGGTCAAGCAGCTGCTGGGCAAGAGTTCAATTTAGAAGAAATTTTAATAGAAGGATTTGCGGATAAAACATTTACAGGAGCAAGTATTATAAATTCAGCAATAAAAGGTGGACCAAAATACTCTATTAACGGTGAAAAAATGAATGGTAAGCAATTCATTGATAATATAAAAATATTAGATGATAAAGCTTTCGTTGTAACTGATGCTATAAAAGTTGAAAACTCTCCCGCTGTAAACAAACTAATATCAGATCGTAGGCAAAATATTTCTGCTGATCAAAAAGTAGATAGTAGGATTAGCAAGGTTGAAGATAGAACAGCTGTTATTAATTTAATTAAAGAGCAAAAAAAGCTAGAAGGTAATCCTAAAGGTAATAAAACAAAACTAACACAAATACAAGCTAAGATTGATACCATTACAGAAACTTACGCTAATTCAGAGGTAGATGCTACTATTGAGCAAAGAAAACAAGCAATAGCTGGCGCTGTAGATACTAAATTTGAAGCAGAATTTAACAAAAACTTCAAGGCTTTAGATGATGCTAAGGACGTAACCGGTCAAGAACCAGTTCTTTTTGAAAGTGACAATGCTTACCTTGATGCTGTTGAGAAAGTATTTGGACCTGAAGGCAGGGTTGAAGCCGCTAAAACCGATGGTGTTTTTGCCGGAGAAGGAAAAGTATTTATAAACAAAGCCCAAGCGAAAGCAAGTATAGATATAGCTACTGGTAATAACGGAGCAATATCTGTTACAAGCCACGAGGTTTTACACCCTATATTCAGCGCTTTAATTGGAGGGGCTAAGACACAGGGTAGTTTTGTTAAGCAGTTTAGAACCAGAATGACTGGTGAGCAAAAGACCTATGTAGACAAGGAAATTAAAAGAAGATACGGTAAAGATGCTAAGTCTGTAACCGGCACTGAATTAATGAATGTCTTTTCTGATGGTATACTAAAAAATGAATTAACCTACGATCAAACATTTTTTGAGAAGGCAGGTAGTTATATTCTTAGATTATTTGATAAACAAGGTTTCGATAAATTGTCTTTTGACAACGGTAAAGATGTATACAACTTTTTAAAAGAGTATAATACTAGTATAAAAGAAGGAAAACTTAGTGATAAAGCTATAGACACTATCAAAAAAGCGGAAGCAAAAGAAGGAGTTAAAGTAGCAGATGCTAAATTATTATCAAAAAAACAGTTTTCTAAGTCGGTAGTTGAAGCTGAAGCAGCTTTAGATGCAGCGATGGATGCAGATCCTGATAATCCTAGCTATTTAGATAACATCGATAAAGCCGAAGCAGAATTAGATGCAGCTGAGGCGGCCGCAAAAGCTCCATCGACAGTTGTACCTGAGGTTAAAAAAGAAGTTAAATCTAAGCCAAAAGTAGAAAGACCCAAAGAACCAACAAGAACTACAGACTTAGGACCTAGAGATCCACTATCGCAAAAAATAATGGACACCTATGATGAAGGAATGGAAGGTGTTGAAAGAACAGAATATAAAGCAAGTAAGCCTTTACCTTCTCGATTAGAAGGAAAGCTAGTACCTATGTTCGAAGGGTATATTAATACTATTGTACAACAGAAATTCAAGCAATTCGCTAATGAGGCTCTAGAGTTTCAAGATGCTTTGTCTATACTAAGAGCTGAGGTTAGTAATGCTATACGTACGTATAATCCTGCTAAGAATAAAGATTTAGCTGGTTATGTAAAAAAGATAATACAAACTAGACAATCTTTAATGTTTAAAGACGCTAACGCTGAGTTTGCTGCAAGTTTAGATGATGCTAAAGGAGTTACTGCTACAGAAGATACACAAAGTATAGATAGAAGCGGAACAGTTGAAAGAGGACAAGCTACTTTCGATGAGTTAGATATTGTTGACGATGTTTTAATTGAAGACATTAAAAAAGATCTTGAAAAAGAAATAAGAGTTAGAGTGCAAAAAGGCACCTTATCTGAAATGATAGGTGTTAAAAAAGGTAGAGAGACTTATATGGTTTCATGGCTTGAAAATTATGTAAATAAGCAGTTGTTTAAGAAATTAAGTAAAAAGCTTGGAGCTATCGCTGGAGTGTACCCTAATGCAGTTATCCCTGGGTCTTATATAGACTTTCTAAACGATCCAAAAACATTTGACATAATAACTAAAGCTTTGCCAATTAAAAGCATTAAGAAGAGCTATAGCAAGTTGTTCCCTGTCGAGAGAGTTGGCAGAGAAGTTACAGCGGAAGGTAACCCCGTATTTAAAATTAGTAAGATTAAACCAAAAGAATTCTTAACCTATTTTGTTAAAGGAAATAAATCAACTGTACTAGAAAGACAAAAGCAATTGTTTAGAGAAATTCTTGAACCATTAGCTAAGCAGGTTGTTGCTGATTACGCTACACCTGAAAATTTATCTGAGCTTAAATCTATTCAGGAATTAGCTCCTGAGCAATCTGTAGATGTCATTAGTTCAATAGCTTTAGAGGCCCAATTAAACAATTTAGAATCCGCTATTGATAGGTATAAAGGGGAGCAGGCTACTTTTGATATAATACAATTTTCTAAAAGTAAAAATTCTATTAAAAATTATTCCGATATTGAAATTAATAGCATAAGGAAAGCATCTGGCATTCCATCAACAACACCTAAGCCTTTAGTTTTAGTTGAAGCAATTGTACAAATACTTAGAGACACTATATCTCCTACAGCTACAAAGCTTAAGAATAAAAAGAAACTTTTAAGAGAAAAATTAGGTGAAGACTTATTTACTAAGTTGGAAGACGATTTTTTATATCCTTTAAGTGAGGCTTATGAACTTAAAAAACAGACTAATGAATACGGTCTTGGTACTGCGTCAGAACAGGTTATTTGGGATGTTTATAATAAACTACCTGGCATAAAAGTTTTATCGCTTAGGCCTAAAGGCTTTTCCGGTGACAGCAAGCCTGACTTAATAATTCAAAATAAAAAAACAAAAAAGAAGTATATAATTGAAATAAAAGCTAACAAAAGCGCTAGATTGGTTACGTTTGGTGTTAAAAATTATACATCTAATGACCCTAATATAACTAGACTAACTGAGAATTCCGCTGATTACAATTCAATAGTTGAACAACTAAAAAAAGATACTCCTGCTAATGACCTAAAGAAATTTTTAGCCAAGGTAACTTCTTACTTCAAAAATAACAAATTAGAATTAGAAAAAGATGCTGATGGTAATATTATAATTGATAAAGACATATTAGATATAATTTTAGGTGAAGATAATCTATATACGGCTTCTAAAGTGTTTTTTAAGACTACTGATGAATCTGTAGTTAATGATATTTATAAAAATAAAGATGTTTCTGTAATATCTTTTTTAGATATTGGTAATTTCAATATAGAAGGAATGGATAGTATGTATGACTTACCTATTTTTAAAGCAGATATTAAATTAAGAGGTTATCTTAAACAGCATCCTATAGCTAAAACTAATAATGTTAAATTAAGATTTAAAATTATAGCTGAAAAAGCAAATGCGGCAACGATGGATATATTGGCAGAAGCTTCAACAACACCATCAACATCTGCAATAAGTATAGAAAAATCTAGACAATTTTCTAAAAGTAATTCGGAAGATGTTAAGAAAGCTAAAACAATAAGCAAAGAGTTTAATGATATAATACAAAGTGCTACCGGTATTGATACTAATAAAATTGTATCAGAAGCCAAAGGTAAAATTTTAGGTAAAAAGAAAGGTAGATTCAGATTCTTCCTTCCGCCTTCAGCAGAAGATTTTGCTGGGTTGTTATATAAGCTACTAGGAAAAAACAAAGAAGGAGACACGCAACAAGCCTGGTTCAAAAAGAATTTGTTTGATCCATTTGGCGCCGCTATGCAGGAATTTGAAAGCTATAAGCAGAACGTTACAGGTATTGTTAATCAACTTAAAAAAGAAATTAAGAAGGTTCCAAGCGCTTTAAAGAAAACTAACTCAACAGGTTTCACTAATGAAGTAGCTGTTAGGGTTTATTTGTGGGCTAAGAACGGGTATGATATTAAAGGACTAACCGAAACAGATAAGAAAGAATTAATAGACATAGTAGAAGGTGATCCTGATTTAATTGCGTTTGCTACCCAAATGGACACTGTTTTAAACGGTTATCCAGAGCCTCAAAATGATTGGCTAGCTGGAACTATTACAACAGACGCTATTAATATGATTAACACTACTAAAAGAGCAGAATTCTTACAAGAGTGGCAAGCCAATGCTGATGCAATATTCACAGAAGATAACCTTAATAAGTTAAGAGCAGCTTTTGGAGAGAACTACGTGGAAGCTATGAAAGATATGCTGTATAGAATGAAGTCTGGTAGAAACAGACCTTCTGGAGCTAATAAGCTTACTAACAATTTTAATAACTGGGTTAACGATTCTGTGGGTACTATAATGTTTTTTAACACAAGATCAGCGTTATTGCAGACATTATCTATTGTAAACTTTATAAACTGGGGAGACAACAATCCTATACAAGCAGCAAAAGCTTTCGCTAATCAAAAACAATTTTGGTCTGATTTCTCTATGCTATTTAACTCTGATTTTCTTAAACAAAGACGTTCTGGGTTAAAGAACGATGTGAATGCAGATGATATTGCAAATGCAGCGGAGACAGCAACTAATAAATCTAAAGCAGTTTTTGCTTCTATATTAAAAATGGGGTTTTTACCTACACAGATGGCGGATAGTTTTGCTATTGCGATGGGTGGTGCTTCATTTGTTAGAAACAGAATTAGCAAATATGTGTCTGAAGGCATGGATAAAAAAGCAGCTGAAGAAAAAGCTTTCTTAGATTTTCAAGAAATAGCAGAAGAGACACAGCAATCCTCAAGACCGGATAGAATATCTCAACAACAAGCAAGTCCATTAGGACGTATCGTGTTAGCTTTTGCCAATACACCGATGCAATACATGAGATTAACGAAAAAAGCTTTCTTGGATCTTAAAAACGGAAGAGGAGATGCTAAAACTAACATTACTAAAATAATTTACTACTCGGTTGTTCAGAATGTTATATTCTCAGCTTTGCAATCCGCATTGTTTGCAACTCTTTTTGAAGAGGATGATGAAGAAGCAATTAAAGATAAAGAATTAAGAATAGCAAATTCAATGCTGGACTCTATACTTAGAGGGTCGGGAGTTTACGGAGCAGTCGCCTCTACTCTTAAAAATATTGTCGTAGAAGTAGGTAACCAAGCTAGTAAGGATAGACCTGATTTCACAGTTGCTGCTCAAAGAGCTTTAAGTATATCTCCGCCTATAGATTCTAAGATGCGTAAAATAATGGGTGCAGCTAGGGCTTTCAGTTACAAAACAACTCGTGACAAAATGAAAGGGTTTGGATTAGATAACCCTGCTTACTACGCTACAGGTCAAGTAGTTTCCGCTGCGTTTAATCTACCTTTAGATAGAGTTATTAGGAAAGCAGACAACCTCAGGGTGGCTGTTGACAACGATACTAAATATTGGCAATCAATTGCATTGATGTTAGGTTATAGTCAATGGGATTTAGGTTTGATTCAAAGCGAAAAGAAAAAGAAAAAGTCTGGCTTCGGTAAAACAACGAAATGGACAAAAGGCAAATGGAAAAAATAAAAAGGTATGACTGAAAATTTAAGAATATATATGATAAACGGATCCACGCTAGGCCTTACTACTTTTATGCACATAGAAGACTGGCTAAAAATAATATTATTAATCGTAACTATTGGTTACACCGTAACTAAATGGGCTAGAATAAAAAAAGAAGAGGATGAGTAAAAAACTTACTGACAACTTTAGTATGGATGAATTCGAATGCAAATGCGGTTGCGTTATGCCTGAGTTTGTTAAAAAAAATGTACAAGAGTTAGCGGAAAATCTACAGGTTATAAGAGATGTATATGGTAAGATAGACTTAACTAATGCTTATCGCTGCAAAGAACATAATGCTGATGTTGGTGGGTCTGTTAATTCACAACATTTAAAAGGTAAAGCTGCTGATATTAAATCTAGCGACATAAAACCTAAGGATATGGCTGCTATTGTAGATGATCTAATGAAGTGCGAAAGCTTTAAGCTAGGTGGCGTAGGCATATACAATACTTTTACGCATGTCGATATTCGAGGGGTGAGAGCTCGTTGGAGTAAAACATCAAAGAAATAAAAAAAAGGCCCTCAATTACGAGAGCCTTTTATTATTATATGTATAGCATAGTCATAACTTTTAGCCTTTAGTAAACATATGTGCTTACTTTTTTTTATATTGTAAACGTATACGCTTACTATCCATCACACGCTAAACAATCTTCATTCATTGCTGCTGCCGCAATATCTCCACGTAGAACGCTTTCAGTTCTAGTATAATATAAAGTTTTAACACCTTTTTTCCAAGCATCAAAATGAACTTTGTTCAACCACTTTGGTGTAGCGGTAGAAGGAAAAGCTAAGTTTAAACTAACAGACTGATCTATATACTGTTGCCTTAGTCCAGCTTGACCAACTAATTCTAGTTGATTAATTTCCTTAAACGTTTTAAACACTTCTTTAGCAGGTATGTCGTGGCCCATAGTAATATTATCAAGCTCCACGATATCTTGGACACTACCTCCGTCAGCCAATATTTTACTCCAAATTTTCTCATTATTTAATTTGTGTTTTCTTAATAGTTTAACTAACGTTGGATTCTTTCTAATGAAAGTACCATTTGCTCCTTGTTCTGTGAATACATTAGCAGCCCAAGGCTCTATTCCTGGCGAAACATTCCCACTAAGCTTACTATTACTAACAGTGGGAGCAACAGCACGCAGGTGAGTATTACGCATACCAGTGCCGACACACCATAAAGGTTCGCCATAAACTTCAGCAAGATTCCTGGAGGCTCTTTCACTTTCAATTTTAATCTGTGAAAATATTTTCCTAGTTTCAAACTGCGAAAGTAAACCCTCGAAAGGAATTCCCTTATCCTGTAAGTACGTGTGCCATCCAAGTACTCCCAATCCCAATGCTCTCCCTTTCTGTGCAGAGCGAATAGAATTTTCGAATCCTCTAAGACCTTTTGCTTTTTGAATAAATTCTTCCATAACACCGTCAAGAAACCAAGTGGCGTCATATATAAGGTTAGTGTCTTTCCATTCTTCATATTTTGCTAAATTTAATGATGACAAGCA
>Ga0209712_10002920_pt1 | contig 13970 bp, 6 predicted proteins | sample ArcOceMetagenome_FD_187443 | JGI IMG/M metagenome (GOLD analysis project Ga0209712, IMG submission 187443) | Marine eukaryotic phytoplankton communities from Arctic Ocean - Arctic Ocean - Greenland ARC118M Metagenome (SPAdes) (version 2) | ecosystem: Environmental > Aquatic > Marine > Oceanic...
AGCCGTATATCGTATGTTCTTTTAACGTCAATATTATAGGGTCGGTTGCTACTTTTTCCTGTTCGTAGGTTGCTATCACATTACCACTTACATCTCGCACATAGTGTGTATAAGTCCAAGTCGTCGAGCCTGCGGGTTTTACGATTTTAGCGATACGAGTACCACCTTCGTTGTACATAAACTCTAAGTTCGGTTTTTGACTGCCTGCGGTACGTATCACCTCGTGCATCTTACCATCTTGTCGCCATTTGATGTCATATATCTCTTCGGCTACATCCTTGATTAGGTTACCGATATTATCGTACTTATAGTTATTATTCCCTTGATTGTCAATGTCATAATCGACTACGGTACTTCCTGTTCCGTCATTGACGTGTAGGAGTTGATTATTGATAAATTGTCCGGGTGTAGTAGTTCCTTGTGGCGTTGCTCCCGTTGAAGCAGCATAAAAATACGTTAAATCATCGATAGTTGTACCTGCTGCATTCTTTCTTAGCAAAGACAAGATATTCCCATTGCCATCATAGGTATAGTTCGTTTGGTAACCATTGCCTAATGCACCCCAGTTATGTTCATCTCTATGCTCACTACTTCCATTAAAGACCAAGGTAGTAGAAGACTGCATACTGCGTATGCGTTGAAGTTGGTCATATCGGTATGATGTCCATTGAGGAGCCATTGCCTCTTGTGCTTGTCCTGCTTGTTGTGGCTTGGTTAAGCCTACGACCATATCTCCGATATTACCATTGTAGAGGTTATTCGAGTGTCCGCTCGGTAGATTCGTCAAGAAGGATGTTTGATTTGTTGTCGCATTTGCTCGTCCGATGGCTTTATAATCGTCATTAAAGAAGTGTAACGAAAATCCAAAGGCATCACGGCTGACATTGGCATTGAGGTCATCACTATAGATATAGGTGTCATAAGTAGCGTCATCGGTTTTTAAACCGTCCCGTCCCATATCCATATTTTCATCTAAGGTAACCGCATTCACGCCTTTATACCAACCATTGATGGTGTAAGCATAATCTAATCCTTGTACTTTATCTTCTCCTAATTCTTTTCGAGACAACATACCACTGACATAGTAGAATAGTTTTTCTTCCGTTGCCCAAATATAACCGTCCGTACTACTTTGTGATTTGGTCAAGCGATTATCGGCATCGTAGAAATAACGATAGCCAATTTCATCTAACTCGCCTCGTTGATAGACCATTTCATTGACATTACTTGTAATCATATCAAAGTCATACTCAAAGTGATGCCACCGTTCTGTTAATCTATCATAGCGATAGAGTTCCGGAACATTCCCCAATATGTCGTAGGTATAAGCACTTATCGCATCAGGATTTTGCTCATCACCTGTATAAGAACTTGAAGTCATGACGACTCTTCCTCGGGTTTGTTGTTGTCCGTTCGGGAAAATAGTGTTCAACTCTGTTTGTAAGTTAGTTGGTACACCTGTAATATCATCGTAGTACGTCCAAGTGATTTGTTCGGTCGTAAAATGACTACTACTTCTTGGAAATGCCCAATCATCCGTATAAGTATCAGACTGTAAAGTCTGCAAAATAAAGCCTACTGAATTTGTGTTTTTGGCTAAACCACCTTCTACTGCTCTTCCTAAATTATCATAAATCACATACGTAAATTGATTAACAATCAAGTTCCCGTTAACATCAGTATCTGTATTATGAGCATCTACACTAAATCTTAATCGCCCTTGACTGTCATAACATATATAGGCTTTTCCACCGTCAGGGCTTTCCGTTTCTGTTAATTGATTTAAGGTGTTATATTCATATACGGTTCGTAAGCGGTGGTTTGGTACAACGCTTACACCATTATTTGCTTGTCTTATGTTTTGTACCGCTGTCAAGTGTGCCGGATCAGTTATCATATCCACACCTGTTGGCGGAACGGTATGTACTAAGTTTCCGACTTGATCGTAGTAGTAGAGCATGAAGTGACGAGCATTTGTGGTGTATTGCATTGTCAATTCATCAATACCAAAGGTATTCGTCCAGTCGGCTGCATCCATACAAGTTTCCTCGAATAAATCGACTAATTCCTCTGCTGCTGCTGTTAAAGCCTGACCTTGAAAATCGTTAGTAAAGAAAGTAGTAATAATAATTTCCTCTTCATCACAATCATTCTCTGATGACCAACATTTCATTTCATCAGGTATAGCTGCAAGAAAATCATCAGGATCAAAGCCTGTGTTATAATCATAGAGTTCATCACATTTGGTCTTTATTAATTCGACCCATGTGCCATCAAGTGCACTCGTCCAAGTTTGTCCATCATAAGTATAACTAAATGGATCCCCTCCTTGTGTATAGGAAGAAAGGATAGCATTGTATCTCGCTGCTAAGGTTGACGACCAAGATGCATCGTTTTCATCAAAATAGTAGTTAATTTCCTCACATAAACAATTACTTGGTGGAATGCCTCCACAAGGTACTTCTTCAAAAGTATCACTGTTTCCATCTACAACTAAAGTAAATTCTGCGAAATCTCCTGCTAAATGTGGTGGTATGCGTACCACTATTTGATAACTACCATTTGTATATTGATATAATACGGTAAACTCATTGTATGGTGACCCTTGAAGATTTAATTTTGCTTGAATTAAGCTAATTAAATCAGTTAAGGCATCATCACAATTAGATAGCGTATTATTTACTGGTGTAATTGTTAACGTTGGAAATACGGGATTTCCTAAATCGTCTAAGATATCAATGTCAAAAGAAGGGCTTGGGGTAATATTAGCATTATATACTAAAACACCATCCTCCCATACATAACTCACCATACAGCTAATATCAACTGCTGCTTCTGCAAAGTCACAAATCCCATTATCCGCAATAAATTGAGTTTGATAATTCGTAAGTTCACTTGCACTCAATTCACCATTTCCATTTAAATCTATATCATCTAACCATTCAGAATAATCTGTTGGTAAATTGTGCTCTGCTAAACTAACTCTACGCTTAAGTCCCGGGTAATTTGGATCTGTATTATCTATAAAACCATCTCCATCACTATCTTCAGGCAAACACGATAACTCGTTTTCTATAAATAAATTAACCTGTGTGTTTTTAGTTTCCAAATATAAAGACTGATACATCAACCATACATTACTTGGAAGTTGTGTTTGAGCATCTCCGTACAGATCATCTATACAAATGATTGCAAACATCTGACTATTATAGGTTCCTCCTGAAAGTGCTAAACCTCCGATTCCTCCATTAATATCGAAAAAAGGATCTGCATTTGCTCCCGACAGTAAACCATGTGTTGAACCTGTACAAGATGTCATATAGCTATACTTACTATCATCAGGCATTAACATAAACTCATAATTAAATGAGGTACTTGCATTTAATTCATCACACCATTGATAATAACAATATTCAGGATGTATTTTCACTAATTCATTTGCGAAATTACCATCCCAATAGGTACTTAAATCACTAAAATTGTAATAACCACCAATATTAGCTGCGATTAATGCAGATAAATCACCTACAGGTTGTCCGGGTATTTGACTATTTACTAACCACAAATCAAAATACTGACCTCCTGGGCTAACATCTATTTTCATCTGTTGTAATATCTCATCACAATTATTTACATTCGGTGGATTCGCTATTTGAATAATATCTTCATAACAATCATCTAAATTAGGGTCAATAATATAATCATCGGGATCATAACAAGTTGTTGGTTGTCCGCCATTACTTGCTTCCTCTAAATCATCCATGAATACATTTAATAAATCGTCTTCATTTATCACTAATTTTAACTCTTTCACGATAATGTAACTCCCTTCTTCCCCACTCATAAATTCTCTATGAAACTCAAAAGGATTTTCAGTATCATTTACCAGCGATATCTCTACAGGATTTTCAATATCATCCTCATTAATATCTTTCAGTGCTATGAGGTTTTGATACTCATCATACAAATACAGAGAGACTTCATACTTACAATCTCCTGTGACACAAGAATTAACAAAGAGTTGCTCATCTACAGCATAATTAAAGGTGTAAACTCCCGGTTCATCAACACTAAATTCTCTACTAATTAGCCATCTATTATTATCCGAGTCAAAAACGTTATAATTGGTAAAGTCAACCGTTTCATTTCGTGTTGTTGGATAAGAATAGCCTGTAGCATCTAAATTTTCTAACAATGGCTGCCCATTTTCTTCAGGAGCTTCCCCAATAATTGCTGTAGCAATCACTTGACCTGTCAATGTCTCGTAACTCATTATTCGTTGTCCATTAGCATCTTCCACTACTTTTTTGCGATAGTGTTCTGCATAACCGACATCTGTCCCAAATAGCTTATCTATTTCTTCTTGAAATACGACACCATAACTTGTTGTGATTTCGTGTCCTGAACCCATCTTATGTGTTGTTCCCACACCCGAGGCTTTTTTGACTCGACCTCGAGAATCATACTGTACCACGCTATAAGGATAGCCTTCTGCATCAGGTACATAAGCTTCCATACCATCCCCTTTGTTAGGGTTATTATTCGAATAATACCGCTGACTTCCACCTCCTGCATCAAAATTCCCATTCGTTGGATTTAATGTAGCTGTTGATGATAAAGGTAAAATGAGATTTGGGTCATCATAATACTTATCTAAATCATAATCTGCCGGTGACAAAGCTGCACCAGCGTCATTCAAAGCATAGTTTTGATAAAATGCCAAGGATTTCGAACCCACTACCGGACTTGCCATGATACTGATAGACGCTCGTCCTTCAAAGTCATAGTGTGGCTCACTAATCATGACGGTTTCTGATGTCGTTGTTTTTGTCGCACTTTGACGAGTACGACCTATCCCATCTACAAAATGTACGACTTCACTACGTTTGCCTTCTTCTGCATAGCTGACCGAATATGTCCAGTTTTTGGTGGGTGTATAGGCCTGTGAAGAACTAATAATTATATCATTCCCATTTCGCCATTTTCCATTTCTTCTATCTTTCATCTCCAATCCATGACGACCTACACCTCTTACTCTATAATATAATCTTCCTATTTCATAAGTCATTTCTATTTTATAATGTAACTCACTTAAGGTAATACGTGTAGCATTTTGCCATCGAGGATCATTTGGTATAAGAGTCCATTCAGGTTCAGGCATCTCATGACTTACAAACAACAACTCCAAATCATACTCCTCAGCCCCATCTAAATGAGTCCAATGAATATCTACAGTTCTTTCATCTGTTTGATGCCATAACAAACCCGAATTATCATCTCCAGCATGGTGTCCTAAAGTAGATACCTGTACATTTTTATCTAACCAAAAAAAACGTTCTATTTGAATTTCTCCTTCTAACTCTACATCGCCATAATCAGATGGTAATTGATTATAATTAGTTGTTGTTCCGGTTGCATCGGTAATACTAATCCCATTGATGGCAATAACCAATCGGTGAGCATTTTTAATTTCTATAACACTCCAATCATCATATTCTACCTTATTGCCGGGTATATAATCAATCGTTAAGTCTTCATTCGTCTGTCCTAAATACGTACCATCAGAAGTCCATGCATGTATCCCTACATTTACAGTCATTTCCCAAGTATTAGAAAACGCAACTCCATCTGTTCCTGTCCATCGTAAACTCACCCAAGCATTTGCGGTTTTGTTGATAAACTCCAAATCATTTGTATTACTAAATGGCCATGGACTATTCGCATAATCTATCCATTTAGGTGGGAGATTAGGGTCATTATTATTTTGCATAAAGTCATATTGCTCATCCTTTACTTCCATCACATTACTTACCGCAATATCGTCTCCTCGAAATTGATTGGTATAATTGATTTCATGTGCAGATAATTGGTTCATTATACTTACCAATAAAATGCTAAATAGGCTTAAACTTTTGATTAAATTTCGATATCTCATAATCCGTTAGTTTTGAGTTGATTTTGAGTTTTTTTGAGTTTTTTTGAACCCTTTATTTGATTTAATTAAGAGAAATGTTTTTTTTCATTGTTACTTAGAAATAAGCAAAAGAGGCGGGTTCTTAATCCGCCTAAACATAGAATTTATAACTTTCTGAGTGTTATATATAATCCGTTTCTTTTGTAAACAGGTATATGTCACTGTTTCATAATCCTTTTCGTCACCACACCTTCATCGGTCATCAATCGTATCAAATACATCTGATTCGGTAAGTCCGAAATATCTAAAAGGATATGATCTGTTTTATTTGTTCTTTGCTGTTGTAATAACTGTCCATCAAGGCTATAAATAGCAACCTCTACTTCATTTGTATATGGTAATTGAATACTCAACAATCCATTAGTCGGATTTGGTATCAGCTGTATTTGTCTTGCTAATTTTAATTCTGTATTGGTTGGATACGATAATTCCAAATAGCTATCATGTAATAAAAACTCTACATTGTCATGTATTGGTGCTAAAGCAATATCTACAGGTGGAGCAATGTCATTATCTATATTAAAATCATCTACCCAAATCGGATAAGTAACATTCGCCAAATCTGTAAATTGAACAAAACCACTTTGGTCAGCTATCACATCTTTAAGATAATTTCCATTATTATCTACTAATACAATTCTTGTATCGGGAACAATATTTCCTGTCGCAACCGATTTTATAAGACCACTAATTTCTCCGTTTCCTGTTGTCGTGTTTGCTTCTAAAGCATTGATATTCGCTATGTTTGTACGATTATTATACACCGGAATCGTTGTCGAATATTGTGGAACAGGCACATCACCATGATAGGTTTTATCCAATCCATTAAATGAACTATTAGGAATCGCTGCGATATAATAGGATTGATTTGGACTATTATTTATATTCATCACAAAACGATAAAAACCATTGGTCGTATTTTCTATTCCGATAAGTGTTCCTGTGGTGTCATATAATTGGATTTCAGCATCAGATAATAAACTGCCATCAGGCTGAAAGACTCGTCCTTGTATTGAATAAGGTGCATTGACACTAAATTTATACGTTTGAATAGATTTCCCTAATGTCGGACAATTATCATCTTCTGCAATGACCGAAAATATATGTATGCCCACATCATCAACCGTTGGTGTCCAACACACATTTAAAGTCGGATTATTTCCTAAATTAGAAACCGTATAAGTTGCTCCAGCTAAATTATTGGAATGATTTAAAGTCACATTTTGTCCAATATCGTCATAACCTTGAATATCAAAACAAATTTGTTGACCAATATTCAAATTCGTCATTGTTGTTGTTCCTGTTACACCTGTTGCCGATGCTGTTCCATTAAAACCTGAAACACTCGGATTGGCATTACTGCAATTTCGAATATTCAATAAAACCGACCGTACTTTTTCACTAATCTTAATCCCATTTCGATATTCTTCAACCATCACACACATTGGTCCTATTGCTGCCACCGTTGGTGTAAAACTTATCATTCCTGTATTTGGGTCTATTGTGATGGGACTTTGAGTAGTGAATGGCTGTGTTCCTGAATAACTCGCATTATAAAAAGTAGGTTCTACATAAACGCCATTACTATTATAATCTGTAAATCTTGGACAATCGGTCAAACTATATAATATACTGTCCTTCTCTTTATTTACAAGACTATTTCCATAGTTCAATTGTTCTCCTACACAAGTATAGTTAATTGGTTTATCATGAAATTGAGGTGATTGGTTATTGTAAACATTAAAATTATAATATGCTATAGAATAATTAAATAGATTGGTTGATGCTAAAGTTGTTACACTATTAGGATAACAGCAAGAAGACCAATAAAATACAACACCACCTGATACAACATCAAAAGGTACATTTACCGTATCCTTATAAATATATTCTTCAATACCAAAAGTAGCATTGGGATTTCCCGTACAAATTGTTGGTTCGGAAGAACAAACTCCTGTTACATCTATACTACCAATTAAAGGTAGATTCGCTGTAAATGTTCCTTGGTCATTGTCAAGTCTATCCATTGTAACCGTTGCATAATTATTAGTCATTGGTATTCCACTACAATCTCGATATAATTTTATTTGTACCACATAATTATGATTCCCAATATATTCATGCGATATTTCACTACCAATAATATGCGTTGCCATTACTTGGCTTAGACCAATTCCACTTAGTATTAGTATTAACAGTAATTGTTTTTTGTATAAGAATAATTTCATGGTTCTTTTATTGTAGGTACAGTTTATAGTTTTTATACTTTGGCTTCAGTGTTACTTTTTTGCCTATATTTAGGTACTTTGTTCCTTTGAAATAAGAGCTTTCAGGTCTTTTAAAACTGATGTTTTTATAATTAATAATTACCTTAGAAATCGCTACAAATTGATTGTCATTATAGTGATAGATGATTTTATCAATCACTTTTTGTTTCATATCCAGTACAATCTCAATAGATTTTATTAAATCTGTTGTTTCTTTTGGTATAATCTCATACGTTTTTTTTGTGCCTTCAGTTTTGAGTAGCTTCGTCGTTTCTGCGTTGAGCAACCAAGTATTCAGTTGCTGCATATCCTTCCACTTGATTAATTAATTCCTCTTTCAAATTCTCTACTTGATGACCTAATTTCGCAAAATTAAACTGCAAAACAGGATAAGACTCAAATCCATAATCCGTAGATTGACCAAGATACAAGTCCTTAAACAACTCCTTCTTCCCTTCAAACAAATGCCGAAACGTAGAAATCAACAATGACTTCCCAAAACGCCTCGGACGAGCCAGAAAATACAAACTACCCTTTGTAATAATATTATATACCCTATCCGTTTTATCAACGTATAGCAAGTCTTCTTTTATAATATCCTCAAAATTCTGTCTGCCTAAAGGTAATTTTTTCATACTTCAAAGATATACATTTTACATCTTAAAATAAGTTATCAAACAAGAGAACAGCAACTATTTTCTATAAAATTAGCTATAAACAAACCTCCTCTAAAGCCACCTAAAAATACAAAAACGCACTACCATGTTTTATTGATAATGCGTTTTTTGTTTAGCATTTTGTACATTTCTTACTCAAAGTAATCCGTTTGTTGGTCTATCCGTAAATCCTTGAATAGTTTCTTATTTCCTTGAAATAATTCTCTCAACGTAGAAACCAATAATGACTTCCCAAAACGCCTTGGACGAGATAGAAAATATAAATCTCCATTCTGTGTAAGATTATAGACTTATCTGGATCTGTTTAATAAGCTAATCTGGATTTTTTAAATAATCCATAAATAACTATTTTTAAATGAAATTTAATTTAAAAAATATTCATTTTTCAAATCTCCTCATTAAACAGATACCAAATGATCTTATAATAAAACTGTTCCGAAAGAATTAATTTTAATGCGATTTTCTTCAAAATATGACTTACTTTGTTATGTAAACATTCCAAAATTCATCAAAGCTTTCAGATATTTTTTCCCAATATGTATCTTCATCTTCTCTTTCATTAAAAAAGATTAATATTGGATTAGAAATATCCTTAAAATATAAACCAAAAGGTTCTCCTACATTGATATCCCCAATTAGTAATAATTTATCAATATCAATTTTACCTAAACCAACACCTTCATTACCAAGGAAATCTTCATAAGATTCTAAGTAATCTTCATCTCGAACTCCTTGGTTCTCAAAAATAATTTGTTCATAATCATAAAAAGATGGATGCCTTGACTCTGATTTAAAAATCAGTTGTAATTTTTTTTTATTAGGTCTATTCCACTTACCAGAAGTCATCAAGGTTTCTAATTTTTCAGGTATCCTAAGATTTAAAATCTTCATATTAATAATAATTTTATTCCTAATAAGGCTGCACTAAAAAAAGACTAAAATTTAATACCATTGTAAAAAATAATTATTTGTAACGATTTGAATATTTGATGGCAAAATATTAAAATTTAGTGAATATATTAAAAAAAAGGTTCTTTTTTCAGTAAGTCTAATAAGTAATCTTGGCATTTGGAAAACTACTTTGAACTGCATTAATAATTATCTGTTGTTCTTTAGGTAGTGCATTAGGTTTTTTTCTACCATTTCCATGAATTCTATTATAACGTGAAGTAACACTTCCTGATTTAAATTCTAAATGTATATGATTTGAGCCTTTATAAAACATAGTTACTCCAACATGTTCTGCGTAACTACCCTTTATACTCATTAGAACCTCATGATGACCTCTATTCCTCCCAACCAAATTATCAGGTGTATTACCTCTGGCAGTTTTAGTGTTTCCACTTGCAGCATAATTAAGTTTGCCAGTCTTTGTATTGACAACACCACTAAAAACTGTATTATCTCCAGGTTTATACCCTGAAAATGGACTTGATGATTTCACCCCCACAAATCCAAACTTCCTATTAGAAGCATGTAATCTAGGGCCAATACGACCACCTTGAGCACCACCTGCTAAATCTGCGGCACTGGTTATATAATCCTCCATTAGTATCAAATTACCTAAAGTATGCCCATAGGTCATAAAGTAATTATGTCCTGTTAGAGGATTAAAAACTCCTGTAGCTTCTAATTTAAAAAGCGACCAAGTAATAGCGTCCCAATCTCCCATATTTCCAGCAGGTGCATAAATTGAATAACGCATTTTTAAATCTTCTTCATCATAAACATAACCTTGATATCCAGGACTTAGAAGTGGCAGACCTACCCACAAATTATATGGTGATGATGTATATCCCCAACTTACAGGTCCCCAATATTTATATTCTTGATGGGCATATTTTACTTCTTTTATTTCCCCTGTTTGTTCAGAAGCAGTTACTGTTACCTCAACAATATTATGAGCAACATTAGTATTCGCATGGTCTGGATCTTCAATCGAACCAAGAGGCTCCGCTCCTTCAAGTTCTATATGAGAAATAACCTCATTCCCTGCAAACTGATAAGGCGTATACCACGGATATTCAGGAGCGAGCGGGTCGACAGATAAAAACTTCCCAATCCTCGGGTCATGAATACGATATTTAAAGACGACCGCACCATCCATCAATTCTCCATCTTGCTCTTGCCCATTAAAGCCATAAGTATATTCCTGAGCAGCAAAAGTCCGTTCTTTCATCTGCATTCCAAACGGATAATAATCCGAAGCAAAGTGTACATCGGCTTCATAGTAGAGAACATTGCCACTACCATCACCGATACGTATTTTTAAGTCAGATAGGCCATTGAGGACAACTTGTCCCGAAAGCTCGGGATTACCTAAGTGATTGGCAAGTTCGTAGTTTTTTGTGCCTCGTTCTCTGTTCCAAAATTAAACTGCAAAACATCCTGAGTACTCGGGATCAAACCCATAATCCGTAGATTGACCAAGACATAAATCCTTAAACAACTCCTTCTTCCCTTCAAATAAATGCCGAAACGTAGAAATCAACAAGGACTTACTTTATTTTTTTATAAGTTCCTCAACCTGTATTTATTAATATTCTGGTCATGCTATTTCAGTACAATACAACCTTAGAGTAGTCAAATAATAATTTCATAAAGCGTAAATTTTTGATTTCCAATCATTTATTGATTCCATTGGCATTGTTTAACATTACCCAAAAGTGCAATTAACATTTTTATAAAATTGATTTTCAAGTGTTTGTAATTTTATTAATAAATAATTATTATATTATAATAGTTGCCATTTGACCACTCTCTTATTTAATTGTATGTTCACTTTTAATTTATCTCATATAAGGTCAAATATTTCCTTTGGTCTCATTTATTTGAATACGATAGTCAATTTTGGGTCCGTTTTTTACAAGATAATGGGTAAAAGCATGAAAGCAGCTTTCTGAAACTTTAATATCCAATATATCTTTTGAATCTTCCCATTTGATATCTGTAATACAGTCAAAATCATATAGAGAAATGTAAAAATTTCCAAATTTTGGAATATTATCACCTTTATTAATTACAGAAATATTTAAAAAATAATCTCCATTAACAGGTTTTACATATCTGTAAACAATAAGTTCATAATTATCTTTTGGTGAGGTTTCATGATAAAATACTTTCCTTGTGAATGATGTGTCAATTGGGTCTTTTAAAATAATTTTAATTGCAACCTCATTTAAAGTTGTATCTTTCAAATTAGATTTACCTTGATTAATATATTCTGTAAATTTTTCTTCAATTATTATTGTATCATTTCCTTTCCAATATATGTTATCAAAAGAGAGACTCCAATAAGAGTATTTGATTGTAGATGGGTCTACCGTATCAGTTGAATTAAGAATAGTTACGGAAAATGTCCTTCCACCATCCCACGCACCTTGAGGATAATCATATTGCAGAATAAACTTTGAACTATCCTGAGAATATATCCTTGATATTTCTGTAAAAGTTCCTGATGACATAAAATCATCACAAGAAGTCAATAAGATCAACTTACATAGAAACATTACAGATATTAAAATGACTAACCTCATAGTTTATTGGTCTTATTAAAAGGTTTAAAACCTCGTGCTTTAGTACGATAAATTCATTCGGTTAGAAAAAAATTAATTATCTGATTTGAATGTATTGGTTTCAAAGCTATTTTTATTGTTTAATAAAGAACGACTTTAGTCGTTCGTGAATAAAACCCACCTACTTTCAGTAGGTGGTGGTTTAGTTTTATTTAATGAAATACAATATAAAACATTTCACAAAATTGAATAAATATTCTCCCAAATCTTTGAATTAACATCAATTTTTAAATATATTTTGTTATCACTTTATAGTGATTGCTTTATCTGTTATATAACTATTAAAAAGCTGTAATTATTTGATTTAGCCTGTCGTAAAGTCTGATACGTCTAACGTCGTATTTTATTGTTTTATCATAATATTTAAACCCAGCCTTCATCATTTTCACATCATCAGGATTATCACCATATGGTGCCATTAAAATTGTCCTTCCTATATATTTACTTTTTCTAGTCGGATTCGATTCTGCAGGAATCTCTAGTCCTTTATCCTTCTTTTTTCTCATTTCTGCTTTCCCTGCTTGTTTCAACATTATGATTTCTGGAAATCCATATGATTTTCCAACAACTCCAAAGTGAAAATTATTTAAATCCCCTGCCCTAAGGTCTTTTTCTTCACCAAAAGAAAATGTAGTTTTTACTTCCCCTATATCTAAAGAATGAGCTAATCCTAATAAATGTTCTTTTCTACCTCCTTCTCCCATCTTTGATTTTGGGTCAGGATTATTATTATACATGTTTTTATAATCCCATTTACCATGGACCATAACATAGTCCTCAAACACCCAAGGATCCCAAATACTTTTTGTTTCGAGAGCATTTTTTAGCAGCAATTCATCAAACCATCCATCAGTCTTTACATTTTTTGTTAATTCTCCTAATGGAATTAATTTTCCATTAGTCTCTTTTTGCATAAATACCAAGTTATCTATCAAATTTTTATTTTCATCTCTATCAGCTCTTATTACATAACCTGCACTTCCTACAATAACAGTATCCCCTAATACATCACTATACCAAATCGGATTATTCCCCATCATCACATAAGGCGATTCAAACTCTCGGTTTTTCGGGTCAATACTCCACCATCTACCTATTCGTGTATCTTGCTCTCTATAAAAGGTAGTATTGTGTCCTTCTCCAATTTCCGAAGCATCTTCTATCCCATTAAACCCATAAGTATATTCCTGAGCAGCAAAAGTCCGCTCTTTCATCTGCATCCCAAACGGAAAATAATCTGAAGCAAAGTGTATATCCGCTTCATAGTAAAGGACATTGCCACTACCATCACCGATACGTATTTTTAAGTCAGATACGCCATTGAGGACATTGCCTAAATGATTGGCAAGTTCATAATTTTTGTTACCTCGTTCTCTATTCCATGCCTTTTCTATGATGCCTGTAGGCTGTACTTGTGCTCTTGATACATCTATACTTTGCTTGATGATTCCTACACGTTTCGAGCCGTATATCGTAT
>Ga0209712_10002921_pt1 | contig 13970 bp, 12 predicted proteins | sample ArcOceMetagenome_FD_187443 | JGI IMG/M metagenome (GOLD analysis project Ga0209712, IMG submission 187443) | Marine eukaryotic phytoplankton communities from Arctic Ocean - Arctic Ocean - Greenland ARC118M Metagenome (SPAdes) (version 2) | ecosystem: Environmental > Aquatic > Marine > Oceanic...
CTAAATTATCGATTCCAGCGATTCGGAAATTGGCTTTTAATAAAACTTGTTCATCAGTGATGATGTACAATGACCACTGATGAACAAAACCTTCACACTAATCACAATCAAATTTACTTGAAAAATTGCTGCAAATTCAACTCCAACACAATTCAATTTGTCATTTCTCAACTGCGAGCTAATATTCTACAAAATGGTTAAAACAGAATCAAGTTTTTACAAAAGGAACTCATCCACATTTAGAAAGCACAGTCACTACTACATTCCCATCACCTATCAGTTCAAGGAACAGACATAAATCCCGCTACTATCTTTTGGCAATGTTTAATTCATTTGTGTGAGTGACTGTTCGCCCCCTGTCATGTTTCTCACCCCTCGGTACTGACACATTTGTCCAAAATGTTGACCTCGACTCTGTGTCATTCATCTGTCAGAGAAGTCGTTGTTCCCGCATTCAATGGCCAGGAGAACGACCTATCTTTATGCTCTAAAACAGCAACAGATGTTGACGTTTGCAAAAAGAGCACCGTTAGTGATGGTGTGTCAGCTACCACCAACTCATGTCATGAGTCTGTTCCCACGAGTTCAATTGCTGTTCCCTTAATCCATGGAATTTATTCCAGTAGCCAGGACAGTGATGAATCTCATGCCGTTAAGTCGGCAGCAGAGGGTTGTGAATTTGAGTTGGATAGGGAATCTTTTTTTTTGTTCAATCCCCCCATATTTGAAGGTTCACAAGGGAATCCACAGGGACAGTGCGTGGTTGTCTATTAAAAAAACTAGGTATGTACTTTAGCATCACTGAGTTTTTGGTGGGATATGAAAAATATCATTTGTACCAAAGGTCAAACATGTGCGGTTCCTGCTGTACTCGGTGGATTCTGTTGCTTTTTGAAGGTACACCAGCTGCAGCTCCTTCTCGCAAACGCGTCGTCGTGTATGCTGCAGCGAAATAAGTATGAATGGAACGGTTTTTGTTTTTGCTTGTCAGCCATGAGTTTTTGGCGGAATTTGAAATACTACTCCTCGTGCAAGAGGTCAAACATGTGCGGTTCCTGCTGTACTGGGTGGATTATGTTGCTTTTTGAAGGTACACCAGCAGCTGCAGCTCCTTCTCGCAAACGATGGCGTGCATGCTGCAGCGAAATAAGTATGAATGGAACGGTTTTTGTTTTTGGCTTTCTTTTATGATATGAATGCGGAAGAGCCAGAGGAACTGTAATAGATCGTGATAATATTTAAGATGATCTGAATAACATTCAGGTGTACCAAAGGAGGAACCAGGTCATGGTCACGGTCAAGATCAAATCACCAACCTTGAAACAACTCAGTCTTCCACATCCTTCCCCGTCAGTGTGATTATAATGTTATTTGAATAGAGGTTTTCCGCAGTAGTCTTTTTAGTTTAGTTTGTACAAAAATCAGCAGCGCCTTTGGCAGGAGCATCAAAAGATCTAAATGAAATTAATTGATTGAATTGTGAATTCAGCAGTCACAGCATCAAGTGATCATAATCCTGCTTCAAGCCTTCCATCTACATCCAGTGTCACTGCTTTCTCATCTGTGTCTGCATCAGTTGCACATTTGGTCACAGCATCAAATGATATGAGTGTCACTGCTTCTAGTCAACATCAAATGATACGAGTGTTACTGCTTCTAGTCTTTCAGCAACAACCAATGCTGCTGATTTGACTCATTTATCTGTGTCTGCTATGGTTGTGCCTTATATCGCAGCATCAAATAATCCAACCATTACTGCTATTAAGTATTGCATTACTGGATAAATACATTTCTCTTTTAGCCACCATCGTGCAACATTAAATTTTCGTTAACATCCACTGTTGCTCCTTATATTCTTTCATTTGTTACAATCCCAATGTTACTGCTTCGAGTCTTTCAATCGTCATCCAATCCATAGTAAATCTCAGAGTTTGTGTGTTTATTTATGTCCTTTTAACTGTGTCTACATCGGTTGCGCCATTTGGTGTAGGTTGTGCCTTTTGTTGCAGCATCAAATGATCTGAGCTTTGCTGTGTTGATTCATCCATTGACATGCAATGTTGTTGATTTTTCAATTCTTTCATCTGTGTGCACCTCAGTTGCACGTTCAGTTGTAGCTTCAAAAGTATTAAGATAAAATGATTAATTTTCTCGTCCATCAGGTAATGTCACAAGTTTGAACTGGAATGAGCAACGCTTTGATGAAAACATGATTTCCTCTCAATTCAAACATCAGGAAGTCAGAGCATTGGTAATGCTTTAGGGCTAGGGATAAGATCCTGATGTTGAGACCATGTTTATTGGTAAGGATTATGTATTTTGCTGTCACCCATCGGAGGAGGTCTATTCTACATTACTACAAATATTGAAATGATGGCTTTTTCTCTGTTTTCGGTACATGATTTAGTAGTGGTAATCTCTTCCCATGCCAAGCATATTGTATCCAGTTCTACGAGGTTCTGAGTTCAGGAACCTGTCCACTCTTTTAGTTCAGGTATACTACATAGTCTATTATATTAACATGCATCTATTTTTTGGCGGGCACCTTCAGAAATTTGGTAAATTGTGGTGGGGTGCGCTGTTCTTCTTACGTATTCCCTACATGTAGGAACTGGTATCTTTGCCACACGAATCAATTTTTGGTAAAATGGACTGGCTTCGCCAAACACAATTTTTCTTTATTTTAAAGGTGTGCACATTAGGTAAAATAGGTGAAACACAATGCACTGAAATACCACCAGGGGCCAAGAGTGTTACAGAATTAGACTTCCAAATATGGTCAATGCAAGAGTATTAGAGGCCCCAATACTGTGCAACTGTGCTGAGTGCACACATAAATGGTACGTTTTGCATTCAAGATGACAAGGCTTTGTTATATTAATTCTCTCCAAATCATTACCAATTAAATTAGGTAAACGCAAATAGGGATTTCTAAAATGTATTTACGGAGATAGTATTTATGGGGCTAGTAAAGAGAGCAAAGATAAAAGGAAACAATATTTCATTATTGTGCAGGTACGCACAGACATAAATACAATACACTCCTATGTCAAATAAGTCAATTCTCAACAGTCAACGTATAAAAGTAGACATGCTCAATGTGAGAGGAGGCAATTGCTCAGGGCTCCGATATCTCATAAATGTGAGTGCAGGGGTGCACACCCTGACATAAAAGGTACGTTTCACTATTATTCAACATGGGATGCTGGACCTTATATATTAATTCTCACAAACCAGTATTCAATCATCTAGTTACGGAGGCACTTGCCCGATACAACACTTATTACATAATGGTTCGTCACAGATGGTTGGAGGTTGGGCAACAAGTTCTTAAAAATGAGATTAAGGAGACTTTTCAATCGAATACGGTATAAAGATTAGGTGATCAGGGAAAAGGAGATTCGCTGATATGGACAGGAGTGAGGAAATACTTGAAGCAGATATGCCAGCATTGCCTGTTGTCGCGATTGATAGTTTTGTTTAGATAGCTTGTTCTAATTGATTGGAATCATACAATAAAAACAACTATAAGAATACATTACAATGTGAGGATGCATCCCAGTAATGAAATGGACTACAAACATGTGAAAACTCTAGTATATGATCAATATAATATGGGTTATTGTATATGTATATACAATGGAAGCCTAAATTGATTCAGTGGGCATTGCAGTTATTTCTTGAGATTCTTGACAATGTATTGGTGGAAGGTAACTATGAATAATGGCCTGCACATATGTGGTATATGGCATGAATTAAGGATATATAGATGACAGGATATCAAATCTATGATGGTGAAGTAATGTTTTGTGGTGGAATCAAAGAATGATTTGTGGTGCAATTGACCTTCTATTATTGGGTGTTAGGTTAAAATTGTGCTACAGGACATCTTCCCAAGAGGTGACCAGTAATTTTTGGGCTGACCACTAGCTAGGAACAGATTTGGGGGAGGTGGTCAATGAAAAAATTGGGTGATTTATTTTCCGTAATTAGACGTTAGTAGACTTCTACTCACCACTCATCACAGCTGGTGCTCATACTTTCGTATTACAGTATCCGCCGGTGATACTAATTTTATGGATCATGAGTGCAGACTCATCTGATACAGATATTCCATCTGATGAACTTGAGAGTCCTTGTTCAAGAGCTGCAGTGTTGAAATTACCCTTTCCGCAACCCCTCAAGACCCTTAATCAACGAGATGCTTCTGTAGTTCGGAAATGAAGTGGAATCAAGAAATAATAGTGATCAGTAAATCTGCTTATATTCGCTGTGATTATTCAAATTGAATGAGATGGTCCATCTCATTCAGGTCTTACAAATCTCTTGTTTCAACGCACAACGTTTGAGTAGGATTGATTAATAGTTTGTCCAAAATATTTTCTTTCAACAAACACGCAGGTTCTCAAACTCAAAAGAGGAGAAGTACAACTAGTTTGAAAAGAGTAGTCATGAGATTTGGACAATGTCGTATATTGTCCAATCCGGATTTGTCCAATCTTGTGGTTAAGGTCACAATTCAAAGTTACAACGGATCGTACGTAGGCAGATCGGACATAATGACAGATTCAAATGAGTGGTCAGTGGACGTTCTGCCAGAAATGAAGACTTGTCGTCTTCACACAATATAAAACAATCTAAATTCAAATAGTACTTTAATACAACAGTACAACGACTTCAACGGAGCTTTAACAACCTTCCATTAAGTGAAATATCACCATTGGTTATGAGTTTGGTGCTGCATTCGGTTCAATTGTAAACACTTTCACTGACCTAGTGCGCAAAAGACCTTCTGTTACGGACAAGTCAACCTCACAGCTCTGCTGTTTTGAATGGAAGACCTCTCCAAACCAGATCCAGATCTTTTCTTCTCAAGTGATCACGAGGAGAACTCCGGATCCGACTCTTCTCAGTCTTCATTGAGTTATCAGCCTTACATTATGACTGAAACCACTAATCCAACTACCGTTGTGTCATCCCTCCCTCTTCCTAAAAGGGGTGGAAAACACATCTATCACGTTACTTATGTTGGAGGATGTGCCTTAGATGCCGACTACAAACTGAAGAAATCCACTTCCTACCGCTCCACCTTCCAGGTATGCACTCCCAAGGCTATTGCAACAGCCGAGAAAACTCTTTACGATGCGAAACTGAACACCTCCCAGGTTAAATTTAATGGGAGTTTGGAATTGCCTAGAGACAGCATTTCAGCTGGAAAGGAGGTAGACAAAGTTGACTTCTTGCGATCCCTTTGCACGATTATTGGACGCTTCGGTTTGGAAACCTTCTTTTACATGCCTCTACATAGCAACATGAAGTTCTTGGTTGACAATGCGAATCACTTCACTATCGATGATGTCATCCAAGAACACAATCAGAGAATGGAGACTACGGGAGAATTCAAAGATACGATGATTACGAACGGGAAGATTCATACTTGCCTCGCATTGCCGTTGAATCATTGGTGTCCAGTGCCCTAGATGCCAAGATCCTGATCAGGTACGGACATTATGATGACTTTGAGGACTTGCCCGGTCAGGTATATTTAATGATGGTTCTTGATATCTGCAATGCATCAGCAGATCATGACATTGAGGCAGCCACCATCACATTTGGTAAACTCACTCTTGCAGACTTTCCAGGAGAGAACATTGAAGACTTTGCGACGGAGGCATTGCATCTCATCAAGATTATGCAAAGTGGATATGCGTTACCATACACCTTAGGGTCTGACCTATTGAGCAAGGTATCAACTACTGTGTCACCGTATTTCAATAGCACAGTCTTTACCTTCTTGGATTCCGTTCGAGTTATGGAAGACAAAGTTGGTGCGAGTAGAGATCCTGCGATGATGACAAAGGATGTGAATTACAAGTCTTTTGGTCCAGTCACTCTTTGCTCTCTCCTTCAGAGAGAATATGCTGCTATTACTAAGCGTCCTGGCGGTTGGCCTGCTCTTGCTGCCAAGATTCCACAGGCAAATTTCACTGAACATCGCAGACCCACACCTGCTTGCACTTCCACAGATACCTCTTCTATTCCTCCACCCACGAAAGACACTGTAGCAGATGTTTCTCCGTATGCTCATTTGGAGGAGGGTTGGAGATTCAAGCCACCAGCTCATGAAGACGGAACAATCAAAGTTGGAGATACGGCTCTTTATTTTTGCCGCCATTGTAAGTTCCGCAAAACATTCAAGATCCGTATCTACAATAAAACGCATCCATCTTCTAAACATGGTGGGACCAAGCGTGGTGACATGACTAAGGAAGAACAGGATAAATCTCCTCCGGTTGATCCGAAGCTATTGTCGGTGCTTCCTCCTACTACAGGCACTGACTCTGTCCCAGCTGCAAATTTGTCACCTGTTCTTACCGCTGATCCTGTCCCCAGATCTCTTCCGTCCGACGATTCTCATGATGATACCAATCCAAACGGTCTTCAATTTAGTGAGAGTGCGTACTTCTGCGAAGTCCTCACTGAAGAAGACTGCGGTGTGTGGATGGCTGCTGCAGAAGATTCAGATGACATCGACTTTACTCCTCCAGCGGCACCTCAAATCTTTGATGTTGCCTCAGGGAGTCTCTCTAGTGCTTCTGATGTGTCCTCACATTTTGGTGAATGCATGCATTGTCAGGCTGCTGGCTATGCAAACATGCAGTGTTTTTATTGTGAGGATCTATTTTATCCCATTGAAGACTCTTCCAGTAGCAACGAAGCATCCGCATCTGACTCTCCTGTGGTCATGCAGACAACAAACGATGAGGAGGAGAACAGTGCCGATGATAGTTCCTTCTCACTGATGATAGTTCCTTCTCCAGCGTTAGTCTTGGTGTTTGCTTGCATTACAATGCACACGGGTTTGTTCATACCCAGTGTTATGACTGCGAAGATCTCTTTTATCCAAATGAGGAAGTTACTTCGGACGAAGAGGAGGCAAATGCTTTACCAGTTGTGATGGAGTAGGAGAGCACGAGTGTTTCAGTAGCAAACCTTAGCTTAGATCCTACTAAAACTAACTCCACCACTTCTGCTTATTTGCCCACCTACTTTGACTATTCTGATGCCATTTCTGAGGCACCTCCCCCTGCGGATCCATTCTTTATGTTTATGGACTGTGCACCTTGTCCTTCTACTACCACCTTGGAGGACGATGACTGCTCTTATCAGTTTGATCCCACTTCTTCTCTCGATGATGATGACACTGATGCCTTTTATGATACCATGGCTAAGGACAATGATCACGACATCTTTTATGACTCCATTGAATGTACTGATGATGATGAGTCACTCTCGGTACACTCTCTCATGTCGCCATGGATGCTTACTATATCTCATTGGCTCTATACTATGACACTTACGAGTCTTACTTACCTTCACTCTCTCATGTCGCCAAGGATGCTTACTATATTCCATTGGCTCTATACCATGACACTTACGAGTCATACTTGGATCCTTTTATCGGTTATTCACAGTGTCTCCTATTCACTCAGTGCTAGATCTTATTTACTAGCATCAACACTCTTTTGGGACACATTGATTTACTATCGCCACCCGCCAGTGCATCTTCCTACTGGTACTCAAACTCGTAAATTCAAGCGCCACTTATCTAAGAGACCTCATGTTCCTCTATTGGGCTTTCCTCGGCGCTGGATGTTATTCACAATGTGCATTGCACTCAACGGATCTTTGGGTTTGACTCAACCTGCAATGGCTATTCTTTATCAGATGACCAGTCGCGACGTAGCATCTCTAACGTCAATGGTAGACTTCACTGATCCAAGAACCTTCGGTCAATATCACAGCGTGAGGTTTAAACAATTTAGAACTGGGCTATCACGATCAGTTACACAATTATCAGTCACCTCTTCCAAAGTATATGGAATATCCATCATATATGTCCAAGTTGGAGCCTGCGCTAGGAGAAGAATTCTTCTTCTTTGATGCATTCTCACGCACATCAGGCCTAGAGCTACATGTCATTCAACAGGATTTCTTCGAATTACAGGAGCTATTAGTAGAAGAAGAAGAATTATCCTTCTTTGAGTCATTCTCACACTCTAGAGATCTAGAATTACCTGAGACTCACCAAGACTACTCCGACGCATCCATCATTCCAATCTCAACGCCACTTAATGATATGGCTGGCATAAGCAAAATCATGGCATCAATTTATCATGTATCAGGACCAGTAACAAATGCAGATCATGAACCGACCCTCTCTCAACTACCTTCTCCGGCCGCATACAACACAGTCACTGGACTATTAGGAATGGTGGATCTCAAACCTCTAACACCTGGAAGCCCTCCTTTTTCAGTCATCTTTGACTCCGGTGCAAGTCTAGCCATTAGTCCATGTGCAGAAGATTTTGTTGGACCGATTCAAAAGCTTCCACACGAACGTCGACTTGGAGGTATGGGTGCTGGAATGTTGATTGAAGGAATAGGCACTGTCAGATGGACGTTTAAAGCAGAAGATAAATACCTGGTAGTCAATTCGCGCTGCTATTATGTCCCTGATTCGAAGGCTAGACTCATCAGCCCTCAACGGTTGTTAAACAAAAGTCAAGGGATCACTGGAAAGTTTACGGTCACAGAGGAGCACGCATCGTTGGAATTTGAAGGCCTTCCTCCACTCAAGATAGATTTTGATATCAACTCACATCTTCCCACTGGCCTTGCTAAGAACTAGTCGCAATTTGGTTCTCCCATTCAAGCTAACCTGGCTATCTTATCAGAGGAGAATCAAAACCTAACTTCATCCCAGAAGCTTCTTCTAGAATGGCACTTCCGTTTTGGACACAAGTCCATGCAATCTATTCAACGATATTTCCGAAATGTACCTTTTGTCAGAGATCATTTCAAAGCAGCAGGTAAGTGTATTTGTCCCCGTTGTGCCACGTGCGAATTTGCAAATGGACATCGTCAACCAACAAAAGGAAATGCTGTCACCATCAATAAAAATACTGATGGATCTCTTCGCTCGGAAGCTATGAGAGCTGGACAAGCAATTTCAGTTGATCACTTTGAGTCTCGTCTCCTAGGACGAACACTCACTTCATTTGGAAAATCTACATCTCCTCAATACAAAGGTGGTTGTGTGTTCGTGGACCATATGAGTTCGTATTTGCATGTTGAACATCAATTGGGCTTTTCCAGCTCAGAAACCATCCGAGCTAAACAGAGTTTCGAGAAAATTTCACTAGATTATGGTGTCATCGTTGCCTCATATCATGCCGACAACAGCACCTTTAAAGCAAATGAGTTTGTTGATCATATTCGTGAGCACAACCAAAAGATACAGTACTGCGGTGTTAACGCTCATCATAAAAATGCAGTTGCCGAGAGGAGCATTCGCACAGTATCTGAATGTGCTAGGGCCCTTCTTCTTCATTCAGCTCTTCATTGGAAAACCGGCATTGACAGCTCTCTTTGGCCCCTTGCCGTTTCCTATGCAGCATTCATCTATAATCACTTATCTAATGCGCAAGGCATTGCTCCAGCTGACCTATTTACTGGTGTTCAGATCCCTCGTCACAAATTGAAAACATTCCATACTTGGGGATGTCCAGTCTACGTGTTAGATCCCAAACTCCAACAAGGGATGAAACTTCCTTGCTGGGAACCTAGAGCCCGCCGCGGCATCTGTGTTGGGTACAGCTCTATTCGTTTCAGTGATGTGCCCCTTGTTCTCAATCTTCATACTGGGCACATTTCTTCGCAATACCATGTAGTTTTTTATGACTCCTTCAGCACGGTCCCTTCTTTAGCTCCTGATGATGATCCACCCACCTTTTGGTCTGCTATTGACTTCAGCACGGATCTTCATCGTGACTTCGTTTCTCGGATTCCATTAGATAAAGACTCCAATATCCGATATGATGCTTACTACATGACTTCGACCGAATTAGAGGAGAGAGCACGCTTAGATACTTGCAATGCTAGAATTAGGTCTACATATAATGTGGATACTCCATCTGATTCAGCGGAAACATTATTTCCTAAATTGGCCGTTGACTCCGACTTTCCTTCCCAGACAACAAATGTTCCAGGTAATCCAGTTCTGCCCCCTTCACCAGCACTACCTTCGGCTCTTCGTTCTACTCGCTTTGCTGATTCCCCTGGTCCTCGTTGCAGTACTTGTTCTACTAAAGGCCAATGGTCTTCTACTCGCCTTGCAGAGGAGGAAGCACAAGCACACTTGGATACTTCGCTCTCACATGCAGACTCTTTACTTGCTTATCAAACAGATTTGCACACTGACTTCTCGTCCGGTGAAGTTCAATGCTCCAATCCTCGAGCATACTTAGCAAAAACCAAGAAGAAACATGATGCGGACAATCCTTCATATCATGATGCCATGTCAGGTGATCATGTGAGAGAATACCAAAAGGCCATGTGCGTAGAGATCAAACAACTCATTTCTCAGAACACATGGAATCCCATAGACCGTGCTTCCATTCCAAAAACAGCTGATGGCAAACCTCGCCTGGTTCTTAAAGGCACTTGGGCGTTCAAATTAAAGCGTTTACCAGATGGTACACCATTGAAATTCACAGCACGATATTGTGTCAGAGGAGACATGCAGAAGGAAGGGATAGATTATTTTGAAACCTATGTCCCGGTGGTACAGTGGTCTACAGCCCGATTACTACTAACCATGGTTCTATCAAAGAATTGGGTTACGAAGCAAGTAGATTATACCAATGCATTTGCCCAAGCTACGTTGAATGAGCAAGTCTACATCGATTCTCCCAGAGGCTTTACAAGGAAGGACAAAGCAAACAAAGTTCTACACCTAGTTAAGAGCCTGTACGGTCTCAAGCAAGCACCGAAAACATTCTTCGACAAACTGAAGTCAGGCCTTGAACAACGAGGTTTTACCGCTTCAGTCTTAGATCCCTGTCTCTTCATGAAACACAGCATGATAGTCGTTGTCTACGTTGACGATAAAATTATTGCTGGACCAGATGCCAATGAAATTGAGAATCAAGGATCTTGGAGTAGCAGATGAAGAAGAACGAGAAACGTTCATGCTATGCGATGAAGGTTCGGTAGGTGATTTCCTTGGCATTCGAATTCAGAAAAGTGCAAATGATACATTTAAATTATCTCAAACTGGCTTAATCGAAAAAGTGATCAAAGCTTCAGGTATGACAGATTGTAATACTGCTGTAACACCTGCAAGCACCGATCCCTTAGGAACCGACAAATCAGGGGAGCATTACAACGAATCTTGGGAATATCCAGAAATTGTGGGAATGCTTATGTTCTTAGCAACTAATTCAAGACCCGACATTGTTTATGCTGTGAATCAATGCACTAGATTCACACATGCACCCAAAGAATCTCACGCTAAGGCTGTGAAGCGCATCATTCGCTACCTAAAAGGCACTTGAGATCAAGGAATGCAAATCAAACCCAACGGCCAACTTCAAGTTGATTGTTACATTGATGCAGATTTTGCAGGACTATGGGGAGCCGAAGATGATCAAGATGCGGTATCTGTTAAATCAAGATCAGGCCATGTTATCTTCTTTATGGGTTGTCCCTTTTCTTGGAGTTCTAAATTGCAGACTCAAATTGCGCTAAGTACAATGGAAAGTGAATACATTGCACTCTCTCAAGCAATGCGAGAATTGATTGCTTGTAGATAAATCTTGAAGGACATCTACACGCATGTACTACACAGTAAGACTAAGGGACAAGAAATTCGTTATTATACTATCGCCAAAACGTTCGGTGAGATTCCTATGTCAGTGGTTCATGAAGACAATGAAGCATGTTTAAAATTTGCAAACATGCCAAAGATTAGTCCTCGTACAAAACATATTGCCATCCCTTATCACTTCTCTCGATCCAAGATTGATAAAGAAATTAAAGTGGTAGCCATCAACACTGATAATCAATTAGCAGATCAATTTACGAAAGGGCTTCCTTAAGATAAGTTTCTAAGAGATAGGAAATTATTGATGGGTTGGTAATGTGATTAAAGAGAGGAGAGTCATGAGATTTGGACAATGTTGTATATTGTCCAATCCGGATTTGTCCAATCTTGTGGTTAAGGTCACAATTCAAAGTTACAACAGATCGTACGTAGGCAGATCGGACATAATGACAGATTCAAATGAGTGGTCAGTGGACGTTCTGCCAGAAATGAAGACTTGTCGTCTTCACACAATATAAAACAATCTAAATCTAAACAGTACTTTAATACAACAGTACAACGACTTCAACGGAGCTTTAACAACCTTCCATAAAGTGAAATATCACCATTAGAGTGACAAACCCCAATGAACCAAATGAAGATATTAAAAGGTCCAATTGCACTGCCGGTTGCGAAGAAACATCGAATGTATCAACTTGCAAGACGCCCCATGGATGTGTCAAATGGCGCAGTAATATACCCCCAAGGCCACAAAATGTCTCCAATGACAGCCACGGTACCAGTTTAGAGGTTATTTTTGCAAAAACGCATAGAATCCTTGTAGAAACATACCAGAGAATTGAATGGTAGTAAAGTTTCTATTCTTGCACAACTGCCTTTGACGTAGAAAAAATATAGAAAGACCTAACCGAATTAAACAGGTGAATATACCATCAAATAGAGCTTGAAATTCTGAATAATGCTGGCTATTCAGTGTTAGAAAAGGTGTTTCTGAAGAAACCGTTAAACGGTCTGATGACGGTCCATCTGTCGTAAGCAAAGTTAACGGTCACGTGAGCTATGCTGAAATAGTAAAAGGTACACAGTAAGAAATAGTATGATGATCGCTGATCTCATTCTGATGAAATAATCCAAATTGAAGCTTTACCTTACTACTGGTACCCTTTAAGTTCAAACCACCCATTCAACAATACTATAACAACCGTAGGTTAAGGATCTCGGATGTATTGCAGATAGTTGGTTTCTAACAATTCAGTTTGGCAATGTGGATTATTTCTACTACTGATTTTAATTGACTCAGTGATACTACCGCTTAAATTGGGATTTTTTTGTTTGTTTGCAGCAGGAACGAAAATAATGAACGTGTCTCAACACAGAGTTTCTCGCAAAATTCACATATCAACAAATCAGTGACAAATCATGCACTGGCTAGATATGTACTGCATTCAATACTAATTAAGGTCAATTCTTCCACTGATAGTATAAGTCTTTAGCCAATGATATCTATGCAAGAAGTTTTGAGTCCCTAAATGTTAGATTTACTTCAATTCATGCTTTGATAGTTATTGAAATTCATTTTCGTTTGATTGAGTGTGTTGAAAGGCCTTGCCATTACTCCATCCAAATGTGAATTCATCAAAATGTGCTCCACATAATTTCCTATGGCCAGTTCTACTTCAATAGTAAGTGGCAATTGCTAATGCAAAATTTTTGCACGGCTTTGACCCATTCTCCGTCTATTATTGCGATTTTACATGAACGGTAGTATCAATTATTTTGGTGAAAAAAATGTTCCTCCTGACAATTATCAAATTGCGCCTGATATGAGATGCGAGATCACAAAACCATTTAGCAGCCCTCTTAGAGCAGATACGACTTGATTGTAACGAAATATTAACTTTTAGCTGGAGTTGTCTTGTAAAGAAATGTTTAGAGTCTTGTACCGAGAGAAAATATTTGTTTCGGTTTTTCCTGAACGGTAGTAACCAACAATACCCTCTAAACTGGTATGGTGGTGATGCACGGGTAGTAATTTGGAATTTCTTAACCTGTATTATTATTTGATACTCATACATTCTTCTATATTTCAGCTGACCACCCACTAGGCTCAGATTTGGGGGGGATTTGGCATCGTTGGCTTCCACAATTGTAAAAGGGATAAGACGAGAAGATCAGACGATAAAACTGCCATTTAACATTAATGTTCTTTCGACATATAATGCTATCACTAGACTGACTGATTTCATAGCACGGACCTACACCTGTCTGTTTTTGATCACAAACAGGCATAGTGGGGGGGGGG
>Ga0209712_10002922_pt1 | contig 13969 bp, 10 predicted proteins | sample ArcOceMetagenome_FD_187443 | JGI IMG/M metagenome (GOLD analysis project Ga0209712, IMG submission 187443) | Marine eukaryotic phytoplankton communities from Arctic Ocean - Arctic Ocean - Greenland ARC118M Metagenome (SPAdes) (version 2) | ecosystem: Environmental > Aquatic > Marine > Oceanic...
TTTATTGAAAAGAACGCAAACTCATCTTTTAATTTATAAATGGAAGGGCAAGCAAGATTTTGAACTAGTAGAAAAAATAAATTCCACTTCTTCTGGAAATGAAAAAAATGATAAAATAATTGCGCTGCCAAATGGTGATTTTTGGGTATTTGATTTTTACCAACAAAGAATAATTAAACTATCTGAAGGAAAGCAAAAACAATTTCCCCTAGTCAAAAACTTACCTAATCAAGAACTTCAGCAGCTAGATATTTTTCATGAAAATAAAAATGGTAGACTTTGGTTTTCCTCTATCTTGAGCAAGCGTATTTATTTTATCGATAAGTATGAACCCAAAATTGAGCTTTATGATTTTAATCCTCTTTTTAATGTCAATTTAATTTGGGAAGATGAAATAGGAAATATGATTGTGAGTGCCCATGAAGGGTTTTATTCTCAAAGATTAATTTTAGTAAATACAGAAAATGAATTTACGAATTTGGAGAAAATTCTAGGAGTAGAACCTAAAATCACGAGTATCCGAGGGAAGGATTTTACGAAAAATTTTCATTTAGCTTCGCACAATGGATTTTATCAATTTACGATTGGTTATGAAGATAAAAATATTCGAAACTATTTAAATCAAAAATTAAAAGGAGGGCAATTTGGGAATGTGATGCGTGGATTTGCAAGTGATCAAAATGGGAAAATTTATGCGGCAGAAGAGGGGAGTTTTTGGTACGAATTAAATACCAAAAATGATGAATTAGAAAAATTAATTGTTAAGGATAGCTTGGGGGAAGCAGTAGCGAAAATGTCTTGTGGAGGAAATTTGATCTATGAGGAAAATTATCTTTGGGGCATTAGTTGTGACCAATCGGCCAATGGAAGAATTCATCGTTACCATCCCGAATCGAAAACTTGGAGGATGTGGACTTTACCGAAAAAAGGAGTAATCCCCAGAACAATTTTAGAAAAATCTAAAAACGAATTTTGGGTTTTTACGTTGCATCAATCTTTGCGAAATGGAGACATTTTTATTTTCAATAAACGTACTGGCCAGTTCACTTCTTTTGATGATTGGAAACAGAAAAAAGAGGTACTGGAAAATACTATAATTAATTTTTCACAAAAGGATCAAGATGGAATAATTTGGCTGGCTACTTCTACTGGTTTAGTGAAAATGGATATAGAAAATAGTAAATTTCAATTTTTTTTCATTGACGAAAATTTAAAAAATCGGAAACATATCCTTACACTTCAAGATGATGATGAGAAATTATGGATAGGAACACTTGGTGAAGGGATGTTCTTTTTTGATAAAAAAACAGAAAAGTTTTCCAAATTTGCATTAAAAAAAGATGCCCACTTTATCCATGGTGAAACCAATGATGTTTTTTCAAATAATAATATTTCAGGTATCATTAAGGTTAATAAAAAAGAAGTTTTAGTGAGTACTTTTTTTGGGTTGACTTATCTAAATATGGAAGAAAAAACTTTCCGAAATTTTTTCGAAAGAGATGGTTTTAGTAATGATGAATTTAATCGATTAGCACATTTTAAAGATAAAAATAACAATATCTATTTTGGAGGAATAAATGGTTTCGATGTATTCAGAATGGAAGACTTAGCCGTCCTTAAAACCCATGCAGCTCCCGTAGTTACTAGGTTTTTTAATTTGGAGGGTGGTCTAGATCAAGTTCGTAATCAGTATAGTGATTTTGATTTTACCAAAACTTTAGTGATAGAGCCAGAGACGGTTTTCTTTGGTTTTGATTTTATGTTACCTAATTATGTTAACCCCGAAAATAATACTTTTCAAACTTATTTAGAAGGTTGGGAAACTGACTTTAATTCTCCTGCAAGTATCCCTTCCGTTCAATATTATAGATTGCCTCCGGGGGATTATAAATTAAAGGTGAGAGGAATGGATTATCACGGAAATTCAAGTGTAGAAGATTTGATTATTCCAATAAAAGTTAAGCCCTATTTTTATCAAACTGGGTGGTTTTATTTACTCACTTTTTTATCTATTTTTGGTGCCGTTGGCTATTTTGTAAAAATAAAATTAGCACGGAGAAAGAAAATTGAGCAAGAGAAAATTGAACGAAAAGAAAACCAAAGAAGATTTTTGGAACTGGAATTAAAAACTCTTCGGCTACAATTGAACCCACATTTTATGTTCAATGCATTGGGAGCTATTCAATATTATATTAAAAATAATGAGTCAAGATTAGCGATCAATTATTTGGCAGATTTTGCTTTATTGATGCGCTTTTTTTTAGAGTCCTCCAAAAATAAATATGTTTCTTTAGAAGATGAGTTAGCGTTACTGAAGTTGTATATTACTTTAGAGCAAATGCGTTTTGAAAATAAATTTGATGTCATTTATGAAATTGATGATTCATTGGATTTGGTGATGGTCGAAATTCCATCTTTGCTACTTCAACCTTTTGTAGAAAATGCCATTAATCATGGATTGCGACATAAGAAAATACAAGGTCTTTTGACCATCAAAATGATTTTTGAAAAAGAAACGGAAACTTTGATTTGTATCATCGAAGACGATGGAGTAGGCCGGAAAAAAGCAGCAGAAATTAAAGCTCAATCTTTGAGCAAACATAAGTCTCGTGGGACGCAAATTATTGAAGAAAGATTAGCTACTTTTAATGCTTCCGGTGAAATAAAATTGGAGGTGAAAACAGAAGATGTAAATGTATTGTTAGAAGATTGTGGAACAAGAGTGACATTGACGATTCCAGATATTGAATAATGTAAATTGAATTCCGTAGAGACAAGGCATGCCTTGTCCCTACTTGTAAAAAAAAAACAATGAGAAACTATCCAACCTATAAAAAAATAGGTTTCCTCCTAGGTCCAATTCTTTTCTTAATTATCCTTTTTTATCCAAAAGAAATCATTAACCCAATTGCACATCATGTGATTGCAGTTGCGGCATGGATGATTTGTTGGTGGGTGACAGAAGCAGTTTCGATTTCGGTAACTGCGCTGATTCCTCTGACGATTTTTCCATTGGTGGGGATTATGCCAATTGCGGAAGTCGCCAAAAGTTATGCGCATCCAATTGTGTTTTTATTTTTTGGCGGATTTATCATTGCGCTTGCTTTGGAAAAAGTGAATTTGCATCGCAGGATTGCACTTTCTATTTTAAAGTTGACGGGGACCAATGCCGATGGAGTAGTGTTAGGTTTTATGCTAGCGACTGCTCTGATGAGTATGTGGATTAGCAATACTGCGAGTACGGTGGTGATGTTACCGATTGCACTTTCGGTGATAAAATTACTCATCAACGACGAAGATGGCTTTACCAAAAATGATCAAAATTTTTCCTTGAGTATCATGTTGGGTATTGCCTTTTCAGCTAACATCGGAGGCATGGCAACCATCGTCGGGACACCGCCAAATATGGTCATGGTTGGCGTGATGAAAGATCAATATGATATCGATATTGGATTTTTTAATTGGATGATGATGGGCGTTCCATTTGCCATTGTCATGTTGATGATTGCTTATTTTTTTCTAGTAAAAGTTTTTTATCCAAATAATTTAGGGCAACTAAAAGCGTCAGGAAATATCATTGATATGGAGCTCAAAAAATTAGGAAAAGTTAGTCGAGCTGAAAAAGTAGTTTTAGTTATTTTTCTCACCACCGCCTTTTTATGGATGATTCGCAGCAAGTTGGAAATCTATTTTCCACAAATAACCGATACTGGAATTAGCATGTTGGGCGCCTTGGCTTTATTCGTTTTTCCACTCGATTTTAAAAATGGAAAATTCACGTTGGATTGGAAAGATACCTCCAAATTACCTTGGGGAATTCTGATTCTTTTTGGAGGAGGACTGGCTTTGGCTGGAGGATTAAAAACGGCTGGATTGATTGATTTGATTGGGAATACGATTGCGCAACAAGAAGGGTTAAGTATTTTTATCATCACAACTTTATTGATTTTCGTAATGTTATTCATGACAGAGTTAATGAGTAATGTAGCGCTGGTTAATATTTTTGTACCAGTAGTTGCAGGTATTGCGATTGGGTTACAAGTTCCCATTTTGCAAATCGTCATTCCAGTAACTTTGGCAGCAAGTTGTGCATTTATGTTACCGATGGCGACCCCTCCAAATGCGATAGTTTTTGCAAGTGGACACATTAAAGTTTTTGAAATGGCAAAAGTGGGAATAGTGTTGAATATTATTTCGATTATGCTTTTGGTGGGAATCACTTATTTGTTTATTCCAATTTTGTTTGGGTAAAGATCGCTTCGCTGACAGACTGATGAGAATTATAATGCTCTCGTCAGTCTGTTAGCGCAGCGATCTGTCAGTAAGCGCAGCGCACGATCTGTCCTCTGTCAGCGAAGCGATCTTAATTACCTAAATCAATTTTACAAAACCTTTTTATTTCTAAAGGGAAGTGTATATTTGCGCCCTAAAAAATTAATCATCAGATGGATAAAAAATCACTAAAAGAAGAAGCTTTAAGATACCACCAAGAAGGCCGTCCAGGCAAAATTGAAGTTATCCCAACCAAAGCAACTTCAAATCAACGAGACTTATCATTAGCCTACTCACCAGGAGTGGCAGAACCTTGTTTGGAAATTGAAAAAAATCCAAGCGACGTCTATAAATATACTGCCAAAGGAAACTTAGTTGCAGTCATCAGTAACGGAACTGCGGTGCTCGGATTAGGAGATATCGGCCCTGCTGCGAGTAAGCCGGTGATGGAAGGAAAAGGGTTATTATTTAAAATATATGCAGATATTGATTGTTTTGATCTGGAATTGGACACTAAGGATGTGGATGAATTTGTGCGAACAGTTAAGATTTTGGAACCTACTTTTGGAGGAGTCAATTTAGAAGATATTTCTGCTCCTGCTTGTTTTGAGATCGAAGAGCGACTCAAAAAGGAATTGAATATTCCAGTGATGCATGATGACCAACATGGAACAGCGATTATTAGTGGAGCAGCTTTATTGAATGCTTTGGAGATTGTTGGGAAAGATATTTCCAAAGTGAAAATCGTAGTGAATGGAGCAGGAGCATCGGCTATTTCATGTACTCGAATTTATGTTTCCTTAGGTGCTAAGAAGGAAAATATTTTCATGTATGACAGTAAAGGTTTGATTCATGGCGACCGAGATAACTTGAATGGGAAAAAACCAGAATTCATTAATAACTCGATGCCAATGGACACTTCATTGACCGCTATTTTAGATGGTGCAGATGTATTTGTTGGGTTGTCGAGAGGGAATGTTTTGAATAAGGAGATGATAAAAGATATGGCAAAGGATTGTATCATTTTTGCCATGGCAAATCCAACTCCTGAGATTAGTTATGACGATGCTAAAGAGGCTCGCGAAGATTGCATCATGGCAACTGGACGATCTGACTATCCTAATCAGGTCAACAATGTGTTAGGTTTTCCATTTATTTTTAGAGGCGCATTGGATGTAAGAGCTTCAGAAATTAATGAAGAAATGAAATTGGCAGCCGTTCAGGCATTGGCAGAATTGGCAAAAAAACCAGTTCCAGATATCGTTAACTTAGCTTATGGGAAAACTAATTTGATCTTTGGAAAAGACTATATTATACCAAAACCAGTTGATCCAAGATTGATCACCGCAGTTGCTCCAGCAGTTGCTCGGGCAGCGATGGATTCAGGTGTGGCCCAGAATCCAATTACAGATTGGGAGGCGTATGAATTAGAATTGGAAAATAGATTAGGCAACGATAATGCCCTTTCTAAAGTTATCGAATCCAAAGCGAAACAAGATCTTAAAAAAGTAGTTTTTGCCGACGCAGAAAATATTTCTGTACTGAAGGCAGCTAGAGTTGTGGTCGAAGAAAGAATTGCTCAACCTATTCTTTTAGGAAAAAAAGAAACGATTCAAAAGCTACTTGATGAATATGAAATTGATTTGCCAAATGTAAAAATGATTGATCCTAAAAGGCCAAAGGATAATCAAGAGGTGAAAACCTTTGAAGTATATTCTCATTTGTTCTTTGAAAAAAGAAAAAGAAAAGGAATCACTTCTTCAGAGGCTAGAGATATTATGCGAACTAATAATTACTACGGAACGATGATGGTGGAAACTGGCGATGCAGATGCCATGATTGGTGGTTTGACGAATAGATATCCAAATACAGTTCGTCCTGCTTTACAAATTATTGGTGCAAAAGAAGGTATTCCAAAAGTAGCGAGTGTGCATATTTTGATGACCAAAAATGGTCCATTATTTTTAGGTGATACTGCGATTAATCATCACCTGGAAGCGGAAGATATTGCAGCGATCACCGAGTTGGTAGCAGCAGAAGTGCGTCGCTTTAATATTGAACCAAAAATTGCTTTGGTGACCTACTCAAACTTCGGTTCTGTGCCTGATGGAGAGTCAGCAGTTTTGATGAGGAAGGCTACTCAGATCGTTCATCAAAAACATCCAGATTGGATTGTTGATGGAGAAATGCAAGCACACCTTGCCCTTGATCCAGACAAACTAAAAGAGTTTTATCCCTTCTCAAAGTTAGCTGGGCATCGGGCGAATACCTTGATTTTTCCAAATCTTTCTTCTGCTAATATTGCTTACAATTTATTGAGCACCACATCTGGCATTAGAGTGATGGGGCCTATTTTATTAGGTTTGAAAAAACCAATTCACATTTTGCAAATGGGTGCAAGTGTTCGCCAAATTGTGGACATGGTTGGGATTGCTGCGATTCACGCGCAAGATGTATAGTTAGTTAATCAGTTGATTGGTGAATTAGTTAATTAGGCATAACTTAGACCTGTTAAACTAATTTACCGATCTACCAATCAACTATTAATAACAATACATTTACAAAAATGAAAAACCTCTATTTTCTCCTCCTTCTTTCCTTTGCTATGTTCTCTTGCCAAACTCAAACTAAAACGGAGAATCCTTTAGTCGCAAAATATCAGGCTCAATATGACGCCACCAAAAGTCAAATGCTTGACAACAAATCTGACATTCTTCGACTCATCCAACAACTTCCTCCTGGGTATCAAAATGCCATTCAAAAAGGAATTACTTCCATTGAAAAATATGACCTAGCAGGGTTTTTACAAAATGAAAAAATGGACGAAGAAGGGCTACTCCTAGTTTTTCAAAGTATCAATCAATTTTTGGAAAACATCGAAGGTACCCGAAATTTTAAAGCAACTACAGCACAAACTGAAATGTATAATTTATTTAAAAATCGATTAATCGAGAATGCAAGATTTATTGATCCATACATCGCAGTTTGCGAAAAGTCAAAAGATCCTGATCAACTGAGTAGTGGACTTTTTTTGAAAAAAGTGATGCAATACGATATTCATGAATTTGTCCAAAATACTTTTATTAGAAACGATGAATTTGAAAAAACATTTACGGAGGTCAATGAAAACTGGGCTGAGTTCATGAACAATATGGTGATGATAACTGCTGAGACAGAACTTTCGGGAAAATAGAGTTTCTAATTATTTTGATTTAATTGAATACTTTATTTATATACGATTAGAAGTGAATCTACGAATTCAAGTTTTGAAGATTTACTTCAAGTTTTTGATTTCCCTTCATTCTGTTTTTACTAGGAATTATTTTCACCACTTTTTCAGATTTATCAATAATTTCAATCGTTACTTTCCCATCTTGCTGAGTGTGAAATTCTAACGTTTGATTTTTGTTAGCTGGATTTAGAAAAGTAGAAGCGACATGTTGCCCTTCACCTGCTTCAAAATTGGGAAGGTCAATAGAAAAATCACTTGCTGGATCCAACAATAAAAACAATTTTTTCATTTCTTTGTCCAACTCAATTTCATTAATCCATAAAGCAACAGGCGGAATTGGATATTCTGCCGAAGCAATCACCGTACCTTTCTTAGCCGTCTCTTTAATTGCATAAAGTAACTCTCCTTCGAGCGTATTAATTTCATTTTGATACTTGTTGGCTAAATCATTTAACCGTTTGGAATTTTCATCTGGTGCTAAAAAACTGAATCCCCAAACATTTGAAATTAAGCTAGTATGGTCGATTACCAATTTCACTAAGTTGAGTATTTGGCTCAGACGATAATTCCAATTCAGAAACATGAAGCGGATTAAAATTGTCCCAACTTTGAGCAATCATAGTTCTGGAAAAAATCAGTAATAATAAGGTTAAAAGAAGGGCCGAAAAATAACGTGATGTTTTCATAATTTAAATCTTTTTTGTAAAAAAATATTAATTGAATATAATCAAAAAGTAGATATTACAATTACAGATTTTTTTGAGAATCTATTTTTACGATTCTTAAAGCTGTAAAAGGTTAAATAGAAAAATGATTCTTCTCTACTTATCTCAAGTGTTTTTGGATGGAGGCCTTTAATTTTTAAGAAAAATAAAAATTACTATCTTGATGCTGTTTAGTATTACGAAGCTCCTGCTTCGTAGATAATAATATGAAAGTCAACCTTTTCGACATCATCGATTTCGAAGCAGGAGCTTCGAGATACAAAACCAAAATCATGAGAAGAATATTTTTATTTCTTTTGACCACATTATTTTGTTGTGCTGCTTTTGCGCAAAAAACGCATAAAAACACTAACAAACAGGCTGCCATCCAATCAGTCCAAAAGCAATTTAACGACCTCAGAACCTTGAGCGACAAAATTTGGTCATACGAAGAAACGGCGTTTAACGAAGTTAAATCCTCTGCAGACCTGGCAGCTTACGCCACTTCAAAAGGATTCACAGTCGTGAAAGGAATCGGAGGAATTCCAACTGCGTTTACTGCCGAGTATGGATCAGGTTCGCCGGTGATTGGAATCCTTGGAGAGTTCGATGCATTGCCTGGACTTTCCCAAAAAACAGTTCCGCACAAAGCACCTTTGAATGACGGTGGCGCAGGTCATGGATGTGGACACAATTTATTTGGAGTAGCTTCGATGGGTGCAGCAACCGCTATCAAAGAATTAATTGAAGCGGGAAAATTAAAAGGCACGATTCGATTCTATGGAACACCTGCCGAGGAGAAATTTTTTGGAAAATTATGGATGATACGTGCTGGCGCATTCGAAGATGTGGACGTAGTGATGGATTGGCATCCGAGCGGAGAGACCAAAGCGGAAGTACAAAAAGGGTTGGCCTTGGTGGATTTTATGGTAGAGTACTATGGTCAAGCTGCGCATGCTTCAGGCGACCCTTGGAATGGACGAGATGCTTCCGATGGCTTGGAATTATTTACGACAGGTATCAATTATTACCGAGAGCATGTAAAGCCAACCGTACGAATACATTACGATATTCAGAAGGCGGGAGATGTTGTGAATGTAGTTCCTGACTATGCTAGAATTTGGACGAGAGTGCGTGATACCAGAAGAGATGGAATGGTTGAAGTCTGGAAGCAAGTTGAAAAAATTGCAGAAGGTGCAGCCATGATGGCGAATGTGGAATATAAAATTACGTTGATTTCAGGCGTTCATGAAGTGCTGGTCAATCGAACTGGTGCAGCTCGCTTGCAAACTAATTTAGAATTTTTGGGGCCAATTACTTACACCGAAGAAGAGCAAGAATTTGCCAAGAGAATTCAAACGGCTACTAAAAAACCAGAGATCGGAATTGAGTCAATGATCAAACCGATGGAAGTAACTTTGGAACATCCACGAGGTGGTTCGACCGATGTAGGCGATGTTAGTTTTGTCGTTCCTGTGGTTAGACTTCGAGCGACAACTGCACCAAAGGGAACACCTTGGCACTCGTGGGCGGTAGTGGCTTGCGGTGGAATGTCGATCGGTCACAAAGGAATGGAATATGCTTCCAAGGCGATGTCGATGACGATGATTGACTTTTTTGAAGATGCTCAATTAATAGTGGATATGAAAAAAGAATTTGAAGAAGGAAAAGGAGATTATATTTATAAACCAATAATTCCAGAAGGTCCTCCACCGATTAATTCTACGTATTAATTTTTTGATTTACTGTAGAGACAAGGCATGCCCTGTCTCTACAGTTTATGTTAGGGAAATTTAATTTTAAATATAAAGCATATGAAATACGCGTTCTCTAAAAAATACTTTTTTCCTGTTCTTTTTTTTCTTTCTAATTTTTTGTTTGCTCAAGATGCTTCTTTCTTAGCACCTTATACGGTTTGTCAAAATGAGGTTTTGGAGTTGGAATATGCAGGGTCAGGAGGAGAGCGTTTTTGTTGGATTAGTAGTCCTGTGTTTTGGGGATCACCTTTTGTGAATGAAGTTTTTTGATTTTCCTAGAATAGATGGAAGTAATATATTCTAAGGTAGTAAAAGACAATGAAAAGGTGAGCAATAAACTGGAACATGGAGATATTACGCTAATCCGATAATGATTTTAAAATGAAAACTTTCCGAAACAAAATTTACTATTTATTTTTTATCATCATAACTATTGGCATTGGATTATTTTCGAGGTCAAGATTTATTCCAGATTTGATTTACCCTTACCTTGGTGATTTGTTATATTGTTTGATGTTTTATTTTATTGTTGGATTTTTATTTCCAAAAATGAAATCTGTAAATGTATTGTTATATTGTGTAGTGATTTGTTTTATAATAGAAGTTAGTCAATTGATTAAAGTAGATTGGTTAAATGAAATCAGGAATACAACCTTGGGGAAATTGACTTTGGGAAGCGGATTTTTGTGGAGTGATTTGGTGAGTTATACTTTGGGGGGATTAGTTGGATTTGTTTTAGAAAAATACTTTTTAAAAAAATTATAATAATAATTATTGATGAAAACGAAGAAGGAATTTAAAAATGAATACAAACAAATGAAATTGCCAATGGGCGTTTTTCAAATTAGAAATAAGTTGAATGGTAAAATTCTAGTTGAAGGAAGTACAAATATGGAAGCGAAATGGAATCGGCATAAAGTGGAATTGAACTCTGGAAACCACCGAAATAAAAGTTTGCAGAACGATTGGAATTCTTTTGGAGAAGCTCAATTTGTTTTTGAATTATTGTCAAAATTAGAAGAAAAAGGAGATTTGGATTTTAAGGAAGAAGTGAAAGTTTTAGAGGAAATGGTTTTAGCAGAGTTAGAACCGTATGGTGAGAAAGGATATAATTCTAAAAAATGATAGGGTGATTTTTACTTGTAATATTACTCACCAGGTGACTCGAAGTCACCTGGTGATTTGGGAAATTTTTCAAAAACAGGAACCTCAATCTTCAAATTGATACCCATTCAAAAAGTCTTTAATCGCCATTCGTTTCTTCCCTTGTAATTGCAAATCTTCCACTTCAACAAATCCATCGAGAGTGAAAAATCGTAAATAATATTTCCCATCAGTTGTAAAATTACCGGGCTCATTTAGCGGGGTATCCACACCTTTTTTTGCTTGGTAAATTTTCAATTTTTTTCCATCCAACATAGTCCATGGAGTAGGAAAGGGGTTCATGCCTCGGATGAAATTATAGACTTTATCGTTTGATTGATCGAAGTTGATTTCGCAAGTTTCAGAATGAATTTTTGGCGCCTTGCTTACTTTGGAATCGTCCTGAGGGTGCAATTCATAATCTTTACTTTCTATTTTTTTGACGGAAGCTAAAATTACTTTTGCGCCTAATTCCATCATTCGATCATGTACGTCACCGGTTGTTTCATCTGCACCAATTGACATTTTTTCTTGCATCAAGATATCGCCTGTGTCAATTTCATGCTGCAAGAAAAAAGTAGTAACACCCGTTTCTTTTTCGCCATTGATGACCGCCCAATGAATCGGTGCAGCTCCTCGGTAAGCAGGCAAAAGTGATCCATGCAAATTGATCGTACCGATCGGAGGCATATCCCAAACTACGACTGGCAACATTCGAAATGCGACCACGACCTGCAAATCTGCGCCAAGATTTTTCAATTCTTCGATGAATTCTGGTGCTTTCAAATTCTTAGGTTGTAAGATTTTTAACCCTTGTTCAACTGCGTATTTCTTTACAGCAGATTCGATGATTTTTTTTCCACCTCGGCCACCTTTCTTATCGGTTGCGGTGATAACCCCAACGATGTCGTAACCATTTTGAACTAAGATATCTAAACATGGTACGGCAAAATCAGGCGTACCCATAAAAACTATTTTCATTGAATTATTTTTTTAAATGTGGCGGTCTGCTTTTATTTATTTGCATGGAAGCTGGCCTGGAAAAATGAGCGAAGCGATTTTTTCCTAATTATATTTTAAAATTTTTTCTATTTCGAAGTAGCACTCATTAACTGGATTTAACTTCATTAAATTTTCGTCACAAGGTGTTTGTTTTTTATTTCTCTGCTCAATCCCGTAATTATAACTTCTTATAATTTCATCTATACCCTTTGCTGTATCTATAGAACCTTTGCCAATTTTATTAATATCTATTTCTCTTTTACCATTCCTTTTTAAACTGTTAATTATTGTTTGATGCAAAAAAGTAAAATCAAGTAAATCAATACAGTCTTTTGAAAATCCACTCGGGATTTGACGGCCAAATAATTTCTTTTTATTTAAGAAACATATGCCATACCATTTACCTCCTTCATCTTCTGAAAAATCTAAAACAACTCCTTTTATTTTGTCGCTTTCTAATTCTATTTCTTCACCTAACTCAAGGGCGAAGTTTTCGTGATTTAAACCATCCCAATCAGGTTGAAATAATTTAGGTGGATTCTGTTTGTTTGACATATTACATCCAATAATTAAAATTAATAAGAGAATAATAATGAAGAGATGCGGTTTCATTTTAATTTTTTTTATTAAATTCAAGTTGAATCTAAAAACACGAATGTATCGTCTTTTTTTTATAAAAAAAACTAAAGTCCGTATTTTAAAACCTTTTCTTGCCGCTAGAAAGTCTTTATTTTTCGTTTCAAAAGGATAACTTTGTAAAATATTTTTTAGAACAGACAAACACATTCCAAACAAGACAGAAATTATTATTTAAAATATTAACATGATGAGAAAAGTAGTTTTAATTCTAACTAGTTTACTTTTTTTTAGTTCATTTCTTTTTTCTCAAAGTGCCGTTCTCGAAGGCTATGTTTTCGAAACCGGCAATCGAGGATTTTTGAATGAAGTTAGAATAGTAATTTTGGAAAAAAGTTCACGGGCAGTTCGAGGGGAATCGTTTACAAATATTGAAGGATTTTTCACCTTAGAATTACCAGTTGGAAATGATTATATAGTTCAAGTAAGTAAAAAGGTTTTTAAGTCGACTGAGGTAGGAATTTCCACGAAAGGAGTCAGGTCAGGCAAAAAAGTTTTTACAAAAGTAGAAATGGATCGGAAGCCAGGTTATCTTTTTGATGTGACTTTAGCAGAGCGAAGATTAGAAAATGAAGTAGTAGATGCCATCCAAGGTTCGAGAATTGAAGTGTACAATAATACTAAAAAAGAAGAAGTATTGAATTTTCAAGATTATCAATATCCTAATTTTAATGTGACGTTTGAACAAGGAAATCACTACACGGTGATGGTGCGAAAGAAAGGTTTTTTTACAAAAAGGATGGAAGCATATGTCAATGTCGAAGATTGTATTTTATGTTTTGATGGAGTAGGAGACGTGCGACCAGGAGTGTCAGATGTGATGACTCGAAATAATACCATGGGGACATTATTGGCGAATGTGGAATTGGATCGAGTAGAATTGGACAAGAGTATTAAGATCGAAAATATTTATTATGATTTGGCGAAATGGAATATTCGAAAAGATGCCGCCGAGGAATTAGATAAATTATTGGTGACATTAAAAGATAATCCGAGCTTCATTGTAGAATTAGGTTCGCATACCGATGCGCGTGGAAAAGGTAAATATAATTTAGATTTGTCTCAACAAAGAGCAGATGCTGCGGTGGAATATTTAATAAAAAGTGGAATCAATGCTTCTCGGATTTCAGCGAAAGGATACGGAGAAACTAAATTAGTCAACAAGTGCGGTAACGGCATAGAATGTAAAGAAAGTCGCCATCAAATGAATCGAAGAACGGAAT